>Ga0209291_1000364_pt1 | contig 43752 bp, 39 predicted proteins | sample GOMGulsemesocosm_FD_184633 | JGI IMG/M metagenome (GOLD analysis project Ga0209291, IMG submission 184633) | Methane-oxidizing microbial communities from mesocosms in the Gulf of Mexico - GOM9B Gulf of Mexico (SPAdes) (version 2) | ecosystem: Environmental > Aquatic > Marine > Cold seeps...
ATCCAGTTGCTGTAAACATTATTATTATAGCATTTGTACTGTTGGGAATTTTAGGGTATTCCAGTTTAAAATCATCTTTTTTCCCTTTAACCAAGTCAAAGGTTATAACTATTAATGTTGTGTATCCTGGAGCTTCACCTCAAGAAATTGAAGAAGGTGTTGTTTTAAAAATTGAAGATAATTTAAAAGGACTGGTTGGCGTTGATAGAGTTACCTCAAAATCTTCAGAAAATACCGCAATGATTACTGTAGAAACGTTAAAAGGACATGATGTTAATGTAATATTGGCAGATGTAAAAAATGCAGTTGATAAAGTACCTAATTTCCCTACAGGAATGGAACCTGCTGTGGTTTCTAAAGTTGAAGTAGCTAGAGAAACTATAAGTTTTGTAGTCACAGGTGAAAAAGTTCCTTTAAAAACATTAAAAAAAATTACTAGAGATATAGAAAATGATTTACGCAGAATTGATGGTATTTCACAAATTAATATCTCAGGGTATCCAGATGAAGAAATAGAAATAGCTGTTCGAGAAAATGATTTATTTGCATATAATTTGACTTTTCAACAAGTGGCTGCTGCAGTATCACAATCCAATATTCTAACTACAGGAGGATCTATAAAAACGGATGCAGAAGAGTATTTAATAAGGGCGAATAATAGGTCGTATTATGGTGATGAGATAGATAATTTGGTAGTTAGAGCAGATGTTTCGGGGAAAATTATCCGATTAAAAGATGTTGCTACAGTTACCGATAACTGGAACGAAACTCCCAATAGAAATTATTACAATGGAGATTTAGCAGTTCGCATTCAAGTGAACAATACCAATAGCGAAGACTTATTGTCTTCAGCAGAAAAAATAAACACATACATTGTTAAGTTTAATGAAGAACATGAAAATATTGAAATATCAGTTTCAAATGATTCTTCTATTACTTTAAATCAGCGTACAGAATTACTGTTTAAAAACGGATGGCAAGGTATGTTGTTGGTTATGCTATTTTTATCATTGTTTCTTCGACCAAGATTAGCCTTTTGGGTAGCTGCAGGTTTGCCTGTTGCTTTCTTCGGAATGTTTATGTTAGCGGGATATTTTAATGTAACAATAAATGTATTGTCCTTATTTGGGATGATTATTGTTATTGGGATTTTGGTAGATGACGGAATTGTAATATCTGAAAATATTTACCATCACTATGAAAAAGGGAAAAGCCCTATACGCGCTGCTATTGATGGTACAATGGAAGTTGTACCTCCAATTATTTCAGCAATTGCAACTACGGTTTTGGCTTTTTCAACCTTCTTTTTTTTAGATGGAAGAATGGGTGATTTTTTTAGTGAAGTAGCAATAGTGGTAACGCTAACATTAATTGTCTCATTGGTTGAAGCACTAATTATTTTACCGGCACATATTGCACATTCTAGAGCTTTAGATAGGAAGCAAAAGTTATATACACTAAATAAATATGCTGAGCAAGCTATGGATTATATGCGAGACAGGATTTATGCTCCGGCATTAAGATTTGTGTTAGCAAATAAGTTTTTTGGTTTGGTTATTCCTGTTGCTTTTTTGATGATTACTATTGGAGGGTTTCAAGGAGGGATTATCAAAGGAACTTTTTTCCCTTCTATAGCTAGTGATCGGGTTTCAATCAATTTAACAATGCCTCAAGGGACCAATGAAAAAGTAACAGATAGTATTGCTTCAATGATTGAGGAAAAAGTATGGGAGATTGAAGAAGAATTCACTGAAAAATATGGTAGTAATGATAAGCCTGTAGTTCAAAATATTTTAAAACAAATTGGGCCGGGTTCGTCTAAAGCATCGTTAAGAGTTAATTTATTACCTGGTGAGGAGCGTCTTTTTGGATCCAGAGAAATAACCAATGCAATCCGAGAGAAAGTAGGTGATGTTTATGGAGTAGAAGCCTTAAGTTTTGGATCTGGAGGGAATTTTGGAGGAAGCCCTGTTTCAGTATCTTTATTAAGTAATAATATTCAAGAACTTAAAGCAGCAAAAACAGAGTTGAAATTAGAATTATCTAAAAATCAAGAATTAAAGGACATTACTGATAATGATCCACAAGGGATTAAGGAAATTAAAATTCAATTAAAAAGCCACGCCTATCTTCTTGGTTTAACTTTAAATGATGTAATGAAACAAGTAAGAAGTGGGTTCTTTGGCTTGCAAGTTCAACGTTTTCAGCGCGGGCAAGATGAAATAAAAGTATGGGTTCGTTATGATAAAAATGAACGTTCGTCAATCAAGAACTTAGATGATATGCGTATCAATACACCTTCTGGGAATAAAGTGCCACTATCTGAAATTGCTAGTTATGAAATTGAAAGAGGTGAAATTTCTATCAACCACTTGGAAGGGCAACGGGAAATTAAAATAGATGCAGATTTAAAAGAAGCACAAGGTAGTGCTAGTGATATTTTAGATGATATTAAAAATAGAATTATGCCCCAAATTAATGCAAAGCACCCTTCAGTTACTGCACTTTATGAAGGGCAAAACAGGGAGGCCTCAAAAGTTTCTAGTTCAGCAAAAGTTGCTGGGCCAATAATTTTATTGTTAATCTATATTGTAATTGTATTTACATTCCGTTCTTTCGGACAACCGTTCATGTTGTTATTAATGGTACCTTTTAGCTTAATAGGAGTAGCGTGGGGGCATTGGTTTCACGGTTTTGCAGTCAATATTTTATCTCTTTTAGGGATCATTGCCTTGATAGGAATAATGGTAAATGATGGATTGGTATTAATAAGTAAATTTAATAGTTACCTGAAAGAAGGGATGGACTATGAAGAAGCGCTTTTTGCAGCGGGAAAATCACGTTTTAGGGCAATTTTCTTAACAACAATTACAACCGTAGCAGGGTTAACTCCTTTAATTTTTGAAACTAGTAGGCAAGCACAGTTTTTAATACCTATGGCAATATCAATAGCCTACGGTATCATAATAGCCACCTTTTTAACCTTGCTAACATTACCTGTTTTATTGTCTATTTCTAATTATTCAAAGGTGTACACCAAATGGTTATGGGAAGGTAAAAAACCAAGTAGAGAAGAGGTGGAGCGCGCTATTAAAGAATTGAAATCAGAGAACGAAGAATTAGAAAATTAATTTAAAAATCATATGGTTTTAACACTTGTTGGTTTTGAATAATAAAAGAGAATGATGTTAAAGAAAATAAATTTAATTGTCGCAATTATACTTCTTGGAACTTCTGTTAGTGCTCAAGAGGTTTTAACTAAAGATGAAGCAGTTACTATTACTTTAGAAAACAATTATGACATACGAGCTATTAAGAATAATGTTGCAATAGCAAAGAACAATAAGAGTATTTATAACAGTGGTTATTTGCCAACAATTACAGGAAATGCTGGAGCCAATTACAGTAATAAAAATACAGATTCTGAATTTCAGGATGGCACAATAAATTCTGTCACTGGAGTTACGTCTAAAAGCTACAATGCTTCTCTAGGGTTAAACTATACCATATTTGATGGTTTCAATAGAAGAAATGCATTCAAGCGTTTAAAAGAAAGTTATAACCTTACAGAAATCCAAGCACGAGGAGTGATAGAAAATTCCTTAATCACCTTGTTTAAGGCTTATTATGAAGTAGGTAGATTGACTGAAAATGAAACTAATCAAAAGCAAACTTTAGAAATTTCTAAGCAACGATTAAAACGTGCAAATTACAGTTTTGAGTATGGTCAAAATACAAAGTTAGATGTATTGAATGCTGAGGTTGATGTTAATAATGACAGCATTACTTATTTAGATGTAAACCGTAAATTAGTTAATGCAAAACGAGACTTGAATGTAGTTTTGGGAAGAGAAGTAAATACTAAAGTTACTGTGAATACTGATGTCTCCTATGTTTTAGATTTGACTTTAGAAGATTTATTACAAAAATCAGCAGAAAATAACGCAGTATTATTACAAGCAAAAAAGAATATTGAATTAGGACAGTTTGATATAAAAATGAACAAAGCTGGTTGGATGCCAAACGTAGGTTTAACAAGCTCATATGCATGGAATAAGAGTAATAACGACCCCATAAATCAATTTACGTCCGTTAGTTCTACCCAAACGGGAATAAATGCAGGGTTAAATTTGTCATGGAATATATTTGATGGCGGAAGAACGAAAACGAATGTTCAGAACGCTAAAATAACATTAGAAAATCAGCAAATTAATAAGACTCAACAAGAAGAGTTTTTAAAACGGGATGTACATAATGCCTGGGAAAGTTATCAAAACTTGTTGTTTACTTTACAAGTACAAGAAACAAATATCATCACCACCAAACGTAATTTTGAGCGTACCAATGAGCGTTATAAATTAGGTCAGGTTTCCTCTATTGATTTTCGTCAAGCACAACTAAACTTAATCAACTCAGAGTTGAGTTTAAACCAAGCAAAATATACAGCAAAGAATGCAGAACTGCAATTGTTGAGTCTTGCAGGAATATTATTGGATAATAAAAGTTTTTAACTAAACAAGATATATTCAGTTATTTAAATGTGTTCTTATGAAAAATAAATGTTTAGACAAATTAGCCTTCATCATTAGGATTTGTTATTTCTGAAAAGCTGGATTATTGATAAACTTATCATTTTAATGATAGGAACGCTTTTAAATTGGTTTTTCTTGTTTTAATAAAAGGTATAGAGTTTAAAAGCTTTTAATAAAGTCATATAAAAATACATCTTTAGGGACATTCATTTTCTTTCTTAAGCTGTATCTATAGTTGTCAACACTTGCTTTTGTTATGTTTAGTTGAATGCCAATTTGTTTAGAGGCTAAATTTAAACGGACAAATGCTGCCACGCGCGTTTCCTTTTCATTTAGTTTTGGGTATAGTTCCCTTAATTTATGATAAAACGCATCTTTAGTGTTGTCAGCAACTGAATATAGTGCTACTTTTTCTTTGTTTTGTTCTAGGTTATTGTTGAGGAAAATAATCAAGTCATTAAGCTTTTTATTTTTTATTTTTTCCGTAAGTATTAATGCTTTTATTTTTTCTTTAATGTTAAGGAGTAATTCATTCTTCTCCGAAATGTGCAATGCAAAATCGGTTATTTGTTTATTCTTAAAACTGATTTCATCATCTGATTGTTTTTGATTTGAATCCTGAAGTTCTCTTTTTGTCTTCCATATTTCTTTTCTTGTTTTTCTCAAGTGCTTTCTTCTTAAGTAAATTAGTGTAGTGATGATAATTAACAAAAGCCCAGCAAGGGTCAATAATATATTTATAAACCGTGATGCTTTAGTTTTGTCTTTTGCGACTTGAAGTTCTATTTCCTTGTTTTTTAGATCGCTCTTAACCTTTTTATAGTCAAATTCAGCTTGTAAAACTTTTACTTGTACAGCTTTGGATATGTCATTTATACTATCTTGTATTCGGAAAAGCTCGTTTTTTGTGTATAATGCTTTTTTGAAATCATTATTTACTTCGTATGCTTCAGATAAAGCTTTATAAAGTTCAGTCTTTTCTTTAGGGTATAGTGATTTAATATTATCTTTTATATGATTGTCTAATATTGTAATTCCTTTAAAATGGTTTCCTTTTTTTATTGCTAAATCTGATTTTGCCATAATAATATCAGAAGATGGTACATCTATAGTTTTAACTATTTCGCTTGCCTGATTTAAAAATTTTTCAGCAGCGCTGATGTTGTTTAGTTTGGTGTGAGATTTTCCAAGAAAAATAAGACTGTTCATCTCTCCTAGGTTGAATTGAATGTCAATAGATTGCTGTTTCCCATCTTCTAAATACTTTAAAGATTTTACATAATCGTTGTTTTTAAAATGTGTGATTCCAATATTTAGGTTACAAATTGCTATACCCAATAAATCATTCCTTTTAATATAAATACTTTTTGATAGGTCGTAATTTGTAATAGCCTTTTCATAATCATACTGTCTACTGTTAATCGTTGCAAGAATATTATAACAATCTGCTAAGGTTGCTGTATTGTCGTTTTCTTTGGCTGTAGTTATTGACTCATTTAAATACTTCATAGACGTTACATAATTTGCCATTCCTAAATACAAGTATGCAATGTCATTTAGAACTAAATTTTTTACTTCTTTATTTTTTAAGGTAGGGTCGTTATAAAGATCTTTTGTTTTTAGTAAATACTTTAAAGCTTCTTCAGATTTTTTCTCTATAGTATATACTCCTGCTAATAATCTATAACATGATCCTAGCTTTGTACTTTGTCCTTTTGTTTTGTTGTAATATTTAATAGCCTTTAAGCTTAAATTGGTAGCTTTTTTATGTTCGCTTCTAGTATAATATGCCCAAGCAAGTGAAATACTTGCATGAGCAATTCCTAAATCATAATTAATTTCAGTCGCTAAATTTAGTGACTGTTTTGAATATAGAATAACTGAATCTGTAGATTTTCTTTTGAATGAGAGTCCAAGTTTAACTAGTAGGTCTGCTTTTTTCTTAGCTATTTTTTCTGTTTGAATGAGCTTTTTAATACTATCAGTCTTTGATTGTGCACTAGTAATATGTGCTATTATAAAAAAACTAAATATTAAAATGGTTTTCATGTTACTCATGGGATACGTTGTTGTATTTCAGGGACAAGTATACTAAAAAATTAGCAGAATATGAGCTGTATTACCATAGTGTATGAGTAGATTATGAGCAGGTTTTGCAATAAATAACTATGTGTAGAAAGTAGTTTTGCAGAAAACAACAACACATGAAACAAATTTATTTTTTTGCACTTATTGCATTTGTTTTTTTTTCAAGCATACATGCTCAAGTAGGAATCAATACAACTACCCCTGAAGCAAGTGCTGCTTTGGATATTACAAGTACATCTTCGGGACTACTAATTCCTAAAATGACTCAAGCACAGAAAATAGCTATTGCAAGTCCTGCTACCGGATTATTAGTGTATCAAACAAATGCTACTTCTGGTTTTTACTATTATGATGGCTCAGTATGGGCAACTTTTGGAGGAGGTTCAGGTTGGGCCTTAACAGGAGATGCAGGAACTACTGTGGGAACAGAGATGATAGGTACACTAGACGCACAAGATTTGGTTATTACTGCTAATAGTAGCGAGGCAATGCGAATTGATGTAGCCGGGTTAGTTGGAATGGGAACTCCAAATCCAACCAAAGCGCTTCATATAGTAGGATCAGCTCCTGTATTAAGATTGGAAGATGGTAATGAAGGAGTAAATAAAGTGTTGACTTCCGATGCTAATGGAAATGTTTCCTGGGGGTCTTCATCTGTATTAACTTCAGGAGATGCGGACTGGGTTTTTGTAAGCGGAAGCACTTTGACTGACCAAGTCTATCATAATGGACCTGTTGTTATTGGACGAACTGGTACAACTACTCATGAAGTAGATATAGATAATGGTGCTGCAACAGGAACTACTTTAGGAGTAGGTGATGTAGAGGTAATTACGGATGGTAATAATGAAACTCAATTTAGTCATAGGATAGTTCCTACTTTCGATGCTTCTCCTAGCATAGGTTCAAGCACCTATAGATGGAAAGATGTTTGGGCAGTAAATACTACAATACAAACTTCTGATGCTAGGGAAAAGAAAAATATAGCTGGTTTAGAATATGGTTTAAAAGAAGTTATGAAATTAAGACCAGTTACTTATAAATGGAAACAAGAAAGGGTGGGGTCAGTAATGCTTCCAAAAAATGAAAAGAGGGAAATTATAGGGTTAATCGCTCAAGAAGTTCAGCAAATTATACCGGAGGTAGTCTATGGTGAAACTTGGAGGCCTAAAAGTGAACAAGAGCACGATGTTTATGTAAAGCAAATTAGTGAAAGAATAGGGATGAATTACGATGAGTTGTTGCCTGTTCTAGTAAAAGCGAAACAAGAGCAACATGAAAAATTGATTGAGTTACAAGCGAAAAATCAAGAATTGTTAGATAGAGTAATAGCTTTAAAAGCAAAAAAGAAATAAATTATGAGATATTTATTAAGTTCTATTCTAGTAGTATTTGTAAGTATGTCACTTTCTGCACAAGTAGGAATTGGTACTACTACGATAGATGCTAGTGCAATGTTGCAAATAGATAATACTACGCAAGGGGTTTTAGTGCCTAGAATGACTCAGGTACAACGAAATGCTATAGCTTCACCAGCAACAGGCTTGTTGGTTTATCAAACAGATGGAGCAATAGGTTTTTATTATTATGATGGTGGATTATGGAGTGCTTTTGGAGGCGGTGCTGCTTGGGATATTTTAGGAAATTCTGGAACTACATCTGCAACAAATATGTTAGGCACTTCTGATGTACAGGACATTAGTTTAGTTACTAATAACAGTGAAGGTATACGAGTAACGTCAAACGGAGAAGTAGGTATAGGAACAACTACTCCTACTGCAATGTTGGTTGTAACAAGCCCCAATGTTACAAGCGTTACTCAAGATTTTGAAACTGTAGCTACAGGTGTTTTAACTACATCAACAGCTTCAGACCCATATTTTATAGATAATAATGTTAGTTGTGTTGCTGCTGACGGTTGGCAAATTGAAACTTTTGATGCGAGTAGTACATTCTGTGCTGGGTGTTCAGGTAATAGAGCTATAATTGATTATGGAGCAGTTGGATGTGCTCAAGATGCTACCTTGGTAGTTGACTTAGGAACTATTAATAGTACTAGTATTGATATTAGTTTTGATTATGATTATGATGATTACACTGCACTTGATCAATTCACAGTTATCTTATATAATGAAACTACTTCTTCTGTTGAAACTACATTACTGGGGCCTTTAACTGCAGACCAAGGAGCGAACTTTAGTCAAACTGTAGCTGGGATAACAAGCGGAGACGATTATTCTATTAGATTTATTTATATAGCAGACTATGGTAATGGTGTTACTGTAGATAATATTTTGGCAACTCTAAGTTCTCCAGTTTTAAGAATACAAGATGGTAATGAGGCAAATGGATATGTTATGCTTTCAGATGCTAGTGGTAATGCAACATGGACAGATACTACAACTATTGCTGCTGCAGATGACGATTGGGCATTTGCTACTGCTGGAACTACTAATACAGATCCTATTTACAGAATAGGAGATGTTTCCATGGCAAATGCGAATGCCCCTTTAACTGATTTGGATATTGAAGAAAACACATTAGCAGGAGAGTTTACTGAAATTGGTATTGGTTCTGATGAATATTTTTATGACAGGCTTAGTGAAACATCTTTAAGTCATAGTATTGTTCCTACTGTTCATAATTCGGTAAGTTGTGGATCTGCTACACTAAGATGGAATACTGTCTATGCTACAAACACAACGATAAGTACATCTGATAAGAGAGAGAAAATAGCGATTAAACCTCTTAATCATGGTTTAAACAGTTTATTAAAATTACGCCCAGTCACTTATAAATGGAAAAACGAAGTGTATGGAAAAACAGTGCTTACGGATATTCAAAAAAGAACTAAAATAGGTTTCATAGCGCAAGAAGTACAACAAATAATTCCAGAAATAGTTGTTGCAAATGAATGGAGGCAAAAGAGTGAAAAAGAAGCAAGTGTTTATATTAAAAGAGAAGTAAAGCGTTTAGGAATACGTTATTCAGAAGTGTTGCCAGTAGTAGTGAATGCAACTCAAGAGCATCAAGTTTTTATAAATAAGCTTAAAAAGCAGCAGGAAGAAATAAGCTTGTTACTTAAGGAGTTAAAATAAGAATGTTATAATTCATATTTAAAAAAAATACAATGAAAAAATTTATACTATTATTTTTTGTTCTTCTTTGGAGTATTTCTAATACTGCTCAAATAGGGATAGGGACTACGGCACCAGATGCTAGTGCAGCATTGGAAGTAGTAAGTACTTCAAAAGGAATATTAATTCCAAGAATGACACAAGTACAAAAGGTAGCCATTGCTGCACCTGCAACAGGATTGTTGGTCTATCAAATAGATGGAACCACTGGATATTATTATTATAATGGAACTGGCTGGGTAACATTTGGAGGTGGTGCTGGATGGGCACTTACAGGAAATACAGGAACAAATGATGCGATCAATGTATTGGGTACAACTGATGCACAAGATTTTATTATTGGTACAAACGGTAACGAGGTAATTCGTGTAGCAAGCTCTGGTAATGTTGGTTTAAATACAACTACTCCTACAGCAAAATTGCATGTAGTTTCTGCTGTACCAGAGGCAATATTATTTAATGATGGGTTTGAAGATAATACCATTTCACCATTTACAACTGGTGGTAATGCCAATTGGATTACAACAAATACTGCAGGGGAATTTAATTTAGGAACTCTAGGGGTTAAAAGTGGTAATATAAATGATAGTGAAAGTTCTTGGATAGAAACTTCAGCTACAATACCAGCTTCTGGAGGAGCAATCTCATTTGCTTTGAGAACATCTTGTGAGTGGGCAGACGATTTAGAATTTACGATTGATGGAGTGTACCAAACATCTTGGGATGACGATACTTCTTGGACTACAGTTTCATACCCGCTTACAGCGGGTTTACATACATTTAGATGGGCTTATATTAAAGATAGTTCAGCCTCAAGTTTAAATGATGAGGTGTATTTGGATGATGTTGTAATAACTACAAACGGGGGGTCAACAATACAGCTGTTGGATGGTACACAAGGGGTTGCCAAAGTGTTAACTTCTGATGCAACTGGAGTAGCAACATGGCAAACACCAACGCCATCTGCAAGTGCTGATACCGATTGGACATTTGATAGTGGTAGCACTAATACAGATCCTATTTATCATCAAGGAAATGTGATGATCGGTCAAAACGCAGTATCTGCATATAATGTTCATGTTTGGGATGGGGCTTCAACATCAGGAACTACTATTGGTATTGGTTCTGTAGAAAATATGAATGATGGTGTAAATGAGTTTCAATTTACAGATATGCTTACACCTGTTACAGATGATAGTTATAACCTTGGTTCTTCTGCTAGAAGATGGACTGCTATTTACGCTTCAAATGGGACTATAAGTACTTCAGATGTTCGATTGAAAACAGCTATAAAGCCATTGAAATATGGTTTAAGTGAATTATTTCGACTTGAACCAATAGCTTTTAAATGGAAAGAAGAAAAGGAAGATGGTTTTGTGATTCCTGATGCTGAAAAAGAATATAAACTAGGGTTTATAGCCCAAGAAGTTCAAAAAATAATCCCTGAAGTTATTGTCTCTCATGAATGGAAGGAATACGAAGAAACCCCAGGAGAATTAGTTAAAGAAGAGACGGAACGTTTAGGGATGCGTTATAGTGATTTAGTTCCTGTTGCTATTAAAGCAATTCAAGAACAACAAGGAATGATAGACAACTTAGAAGAGCAAAACGTGAAGCTTCAAAAGATAGTTGAAAAGCTTGAAAAAAGATAGTTAGGCATTTTAATAAATTGAATACTTTCTTTGAGATTTTTAATGATTAGTTAATAAACCTAAGTTTTTAGGGAAATAAATTTCATTTTTTTTATGGGAAAATAGCCTTTCAATAGGGGTATTGTTAGGCTGTTTGTTAATTCGGGTGAAATAGGTCAGCACAATTCGGGTTGCTGACCTTTTTCTTTTAACTATGTGTTATGTTGGTTTAATTCCTGTAGTTATTAAAGTAATTCAAGAGTTAGTTGAAGCTCAAAATAAAAAAGTGAAGAGTTAACTAAAATTGGTTGAAAAACTTACAAAAGAGTAAATAGCATTTTAAGTATTACATGTTTTTCGGGTAAATTAATATATAATTAGGGGTAGGAAGGCCAGCAGGGGTGTTGTCTTTTTTTTTCAACTACAGACTTTTAAAAAGTTAATGAATAAAGAAATATACATAAATGACATACCATATGTGGTAGCGAGTGCAGATTTTTTAACTCTTGAATGTTTACAAAGGGAAATGCAGAATTTGGCAAATGATAATTTATTCGATTTTGATAGTTATAAAAAAACAAGAAAACTTTTTTGTTCGTTTTTAAAAAATGGAATGCAGAAGAAAAGGTTGAAAAAAGGAAATGATATGATATATGATTTTTATTATACAAGATAACTTTTTTAAGCTTCAAAAATATTAAAGAAATAAAAAATAGTACACAAATTAGAAAAGCTATTGAAACATTTCAAAATTGAATTGGTTAATGTTTTAAGTCGTTGAGTATTTTAAGTAAAACTGCCTTTTCAATAAGGGTATTAATTGGCTGTTTGTTAATTCGGGTAAAAATTGGCTAGCTGGCCATTTTCTTTTTTGATTTTTTTAATATTGTAACAAACTAAGATTAATACATACTAATTGGTATAACTAAAAAGGTAACTCAATCAAAAAATCATTTGATTATACTATTATCATTATCACAATTGTAGTGATTGCAATATGGCAACTCCCATATTTAGGTTGGATACATTACCCATTTGTTTTACTCGGAACATGGTTTCATGAAATGGGCCATGGCTTAACAGTTTTGTTAGTAGGAGGTTCTTTTGAGTATTTGGAAATATATGAAAATGGTGGTGGTGTAGCATATTTTAATATCGGAAGTACTTATCTTCCCCTTGGTCTAGCTAAAGCCTGTACAGCCGCAGGAGGTCTGTTTGGCCCTGCTGTTACAGGGGCTATACTAATAGTTTCTGCTAAAAATCATAAAAGTTCAATGATAATGCTTAGGGTGTTGATTGCCTTAATAGTAGTGTCCTTAATTTTATGGATAAGGTCTTTTTGGGGAATCGCAGTAATGAGTGGCTATGCTGCTTTGTTAATTGGAATTACGCTGATTAAAAGCAGGAAGCTAGAAGTGATTACGATTATGTTTTTAGGATTCCAATCGATATTAAGTACTTTTCTTCAATTAGATTATCTGTTCACAAAACAATTTGAAAGAAACGGTGTAATACAAATTTCCGATACACAGGCTATAGCAAATAATACCTTTGGTACGTATTGGATGTGGGCAATACTAATAACGATAACTAGCGGATACTTGTTATGGAAGAGCTTTAAGTATTATTGGAGTGATAAACCTATTTAGTAGTATAAAAACAGAAGTATGATTTACTAATCTTTTACACATTTTAAGTAGTACTGATGTAAATCCGCATTTCTACACATAAATTGTTTAAAAATGATATTGTAATTTCCAAACACCATTTAATTCATATCTTCTTACTGAGGGAATAATCCATTTAGTAACGATAGTGTTTGTAAAAAGAGAAATAAAATTATTGGTAAAATAGGCACTCAGTTAATGAGTGCCTATTTTATTAAAAAAAATAAGAACAAGGTGTAATGTTTTAAAAGTAGAAACACTATCTAAATAAAGCTTAAATTTAAAAACAACTAAAATTAGTTTTATGAGTAATGATTTTTACATCTTATCCATTTTACCACACAAGGCCATAATTATAAAAATATGTAGAGCCTATACTAATACGCAAGAAGATTTTGAAGACTATTACCAAGAAGTTTGCTTGCAAATATGGAGGAGTAAAGATAGTTTTAAACAGCAGTCAGAATGGACAACTTGGATTTATAGGATATCATTATACGTATGTATGTCACTGTTAAAAAAGAAGAAAAATAACCGTCAAAATTTCGCATCAGATTATTTGTCACCAGAAGTTGTAGCAGATAGTAAGGTGTTTGTAGATGAAGATTTAAATGTACTGTATAATGCTATAAGACAATTGTCTGAAATTGACAGAGCGGTTATTTTATTGTATTTAGAAGAGAAGCCTTATCAAGAAATAGCCACGATAATAGGAACTAACCCTAATAATATAGGAGTTAGAGTAAACAGAATTAAAGAAAGATTAAAGAAAATAATAACCAATAAATAATTAACTAAAAGTAAAACAACATGGAAAAATCAATTGAAGTAATTTGGAAAGAAGGTTTTTTAAAAAACACAGATTTATCAACGCCTAAACTAAATAATTTATACAATAAAAAGTCTAAACATATAACAGACGATTTAATAAAGAAAATGAAAAGAGAAATGTGGTTATTAGTTTTAATTAGTATTGTTCCTATTTTTGTAAATGTTCTTTTGGGAAATGAATTTATTTGGGGGGTAATCAGTTTTGTAGTTTCTATTCCTTGGTATTTTATTGCTAAAAAAAATTATAGAGAAATCAAGAAAATAGATTATAGTGAAAACTGCTATAGTTATTTAAAAGCAATTCATAATAAACTTAAAAAGGTGACTAGTTTTTACCAGAAGTTATCAGTGTATAGTGTACCTATAATATTATTGCCGATGCTTATTTATACCTATTTTAATAATCAAGATAAAACTTTTGGGGAAATAGTTGGGAATACTGAACTTGGAGGCTCTAACTTATTAATATTCTTTTTTATTCCAATTATGACTTTGTTTGCATACGTGTTTTTTAAGATTGTTCTGAAAACAGGAAGCAGTATTGGTAAAAAAATAAATAGTTTATTGCTAGATATGGAAGAGTTAAGGACAGCCTAATCTTTAATGTTCCTTATATAATATTGGTGTAAATCATTTGCTGATGCTCCAAAAAATTTCTTAATATAGATAATCCAAAAATGATATTGTAAGCGCCATATTCCGTTGCTTTCATAGCGACGGGATGAGGTGGTTATCCATTTAGGAATAACAACAAATTGTTTACGAGCATATAATTTATTAATTAAATCATTGTCTTCATAAATGGTAAACTGTTCATTGAAGCAACCTAAATTATTAAATAATTCTTTCGTTATAAACTGACTTTGATCGCCACCTCTACAGGCTCTCCATTTAAACTGTGTCAACCAACCAGCTAATTTCAGCCACAAATGATTACAGTCAAATTTCATTTTAAAACAGCCTGCTAGGTTTTCTTTTTTAACCTCATCTATGATGAGTTTATCAAAGTTATTAGGGGGGAAGGAATCTGCGTGTAAAAAGTATAAAATGGATCCAGTAGCTTGTTGTGCGCCAAGGTTCATTTGTTTTGCTCTACCTCGTTCTGATGTGATTAATTGTATATTGTTGTCGGTTCGAGAGCAGTCGAGAACTATATTTTGAGTGCCATCAATACTATCACAATCAACCACGATAATTTCGGAAATGTTTTTTGTATAGCTATTATTTAACAAATGATGTAGTAAACGTTTTATGTTTACTGCTTCGTTTAAAGTGGGTATAATAATGGAAATTGTTTGACTCATGATTACAGAAATACAAAATTTAGTTTGTAAATTAAATTCCTAATGCCCATTATGGGCTTCATTCAAGCTCCAGACGTATTTTTTAAAACTCTTTTTAGCGTTACTTTTTATGGTAATGTCAGAGTATTTATTAAGGTAATCAATTAATGAGCCTGCTGTCTTAAAATCTTTAGTATACCATTGAAATATTTTGGATAATTGAATAGAGTCTTCTGAAATGGTATTGTGTTGTTTGTTATTTATAAACACACGTGCTAAATTATCTAACTCTTCATTTACTGTAGCTGCAGTAAAAGCTCTGTTCAATAAAGGTGGGCAAGAATAGGAAGCACAATTAATTCCGAAGTGTATCCTAGGGTCATTCATCTTACGCAATATTTTGTGTTCAATATCGCTTAAATTATACCATTTGTTGCCTAATTTAAAAAAACGACTACCCCATGCGTTTTTGATGTCTTTAATACTTTTAGTAGGATAATTATCAATAATTAATTTAATGGTAAAGGCATTATAGGCATTCATCCAATAAGCTAGCTTGTCTTCTTTAGTCCAATCTTTTTTAGGGAGGTTTCCCGAAAGAGTTTCTAGGTACGTGTTTAATCTTTTTTTATTTTTTATAATACCCTTATAGTCAACAATCCCTTTTTTATCAACAAATTGCTTAAGCAGAGAGCCATAAAATAAATTATGATGAATTTTTTCTTTAAAAGTGTCCTTTAAAAAGGTTGTATTATCATCAACGAGTATGGTTGCTGTTTTTTCAGAGCTGGTTACAATAATAACCTTAGTTGTATCAATCTTTTGTAGGTTAAAAACGGTTGGAGTAATACTTGTTAAACTGTCATTTTTTTTGGAGATAATACTCTTTCCTTGTTGATTAATTTCTGTAATAACCTTTTTAGTTGAAGAACACGAAAAAATAGTTGTTGTTATGATAAAAATAAAGGTGTGTTTTATAATAGATTTCATCTTATAAATTTAAACAAATTTTGAGAGTAAAAAGTAAACTAAGGCACTAATTAGTGCTGCTATAGGCAATGTAAGTGCCCAAGACAATACTATTTTACCAATCATTTTATAATCTGCTTTTTTGGTTACCGTTCCAATACCAAAAATTGATCCAATGGAAACATGTGTTGTAGATACTGGTAAACCATGAATACTTGCTGTTGTGACTAGTAAGCCTGTAACTAAATTAGCGGTAAACCCTTGCCCTGAATTCATGGGAGTTATTTTTGTACTCATCGTCATCCCAACTTTTTTTGCATTTAATAAACCTCCAACCGCCATTGTGATTGCTACAGCTAACATACTCCATTTAATTTCTAATGAATTGATGATTAGTAATAGCCCAACAATTTTAGGTGTATCATTTAACCCTCTTGCAAATGATACTACACCAGAACTTATATAGTGTAATGTGTCTAAGGTTTTTTGAGCAGAAACCCCAAATAGTTTTCCTGTGTATATCTCTACTTCAGAATTCATATAGATTGGTGAATTGTCATCTAATACTGCAGCAGCATTCATTTGCATTCTAGCAACATCAGGATTCGTATAAATTGAAGCTTCAGATTGTTTGTTGATTTTTAAAAGATTCCTAAAAAATTTGAATACAAGGTAGATGATAAAACTTCCAACAGCTGCCATTAGCGGGCTTACAATTAACGGAACTAAAAAGGTATTCCCTAATTTCTCAAAATTAAAAGCGCTTCCCACTGCCATTACACCACTACCAAATAATGCTCCAACTAAACTGTGAGTGGTAGATATTGGCATGCCTATTTTTGTGGCTATAAAGACAGTTATTGCAGCCCCAAGAGCAATTGCAATTGCAAAAATAGGTAAGAGTAGTAGCTCATTTGGAACTAATCCTTTTCCTGAAAAATTCTTCACCAATTCTTCGGCTAAATAAATTGCAGAAATAGATCCTAATGCCGTTGTAATGGTTGCCCATCCAATAGCTTTCTTGTAATTAGTAGTTCCGCTACCAAAAAGTGTAGCGACCCCTTTAAAGTTATCATTAGCGCCGTTACTATAGGCTAAGAAACATGCAGCTAAAAATAAAAGGATGTATATCATTTATAAATATTTAATTAGAATGATTAAGTCGATAAACACTGTATTAAATTACAAAAACATTCAATAGGGTTATAAAAAAATAGTCATTATTACACGGAGTTAACTTAATAGTTGCTGTTCTATTTAGGACTTGCATTAAACAATGTTAATTTTATAGAGTTAATAAAAGATTGACTACTAGGGTGTTGTGGTTTTTGTTAAGAATGTTTTGGGTTTAGTTTAACATAATTTTAAGTCTTTTGGGTAAAACTATTGATACTTTGCATTGGTATTTGTTTTCCCTCAATCTTAATCACATTGTGCAAATACGAGTTACCCACAAATCATTTAATTATTGATCAAAAAACTACTAAATCTTGACTATAACAAACAAGTCCACAGAAATTGCTGGAGAATTAGGTTATGTTGATATATATCATCAGCCCATTAAACTTCATGATGAGAAAGAAACTCCGTATTATTTATTTGGAATTATAGATGTTTGTACCCAAGTTGTTTGGGTAGAAGTATTAGAAGAAACCGAAGCATTAACCTTAATGTTTGCTAGCTTAAAGTGCTTTACTACTTTTTCTGATTACTATAATATTAAATTCAAAGGAGTAAAACCTAGTAACACTTTTAAAGAGTTGTTAAGTGGTATAAGTGATTCATCATATTCCCCTTTAGAACGCTTGTTGTATGAACAAAATATAGTGTATCATAAATCAGATGATTCAATTTGTGAAACAAGGACAAATAGTGTTTCAAAAGAATTTTGGGACAGTATATATATGGATTTATTAAAAGACACTTTCATTGAAGATAAAAAAACACTAAAACAAAAAATAGTTGATTATTTGTACTACTATAATGAAAAGAGAATCCATAAAAAGCTAAGAGGGATGACTCCAAATGAATTTAATAAGGAGTGTTTTAGGCATTTATAAAGTTAAAAGATGTTTTAAGCCTATCGAAATCGTTAGATTATAGTATTCCGACAGGCTCATATGATAATAATAAATAGGCTGTTTAACAACACCCACCTCCATCATAATGGTAAGTAGACTCTGAGAAATAAATATCATCTCTGTTTAACGCTTGCAATGCAGCTGCTGTTTTGTCACAGATTGCTAAAGGTTGGTTTTTTAATAATATGTGTCCTAATTTGTCGTCAAAATAATCTTCATCACCAAAGTAAATAGCTGCTTTTCCTGTGAAAACACATGGTCCATCACTAGGCATAGGATCTTTTATAGCAGCTACCTCAATAGATTCAATGTAAATTAATTCTTCAGTAGGATAGTTTTTAGGGTCTAAAATTCGGTATGGTTTACGCGCTCTGATTTCAATAGTTCCAAAGCCAGCATCAGTTAAAGCTTTTACATATTCAGCAATCGGTAAACTTCCGCTCAAACATAAGGCACGCAAACGTTCGTCGTTACGTAAAGTCTCGTTCATTGGTTGCTCACAAGTAGGGTCGCTCATTACTAAACGTCCATGAGGTTTTAAAACTCTATACATTTCTGCTATAGCTTTTTTTAAATCTTCTGCTTTAAAAATATTGAATAAGCAATTTTGCGCAGCAACATCGATACTATTGTCATCCACAGGAAGGTTCATGGCATCCCCTTTTTTAAGGTCTACAAATTCACTTTTAAACCAATCGTTTTGTTCTTCAGCAATTTTGAAGTTTTTACGAGATGCTTCTAACATTTCGTCAACTACATCAACACCAACTACACCAGATTTTTGACGGTTGAAATAAGAAAACTGTAATAATTCCATTCCTCCTCCAACACCAACATAAAGCATTTTCGGGTTGTTAGATAAATCACGAGCATGAACTGTTGATCCACATCCATAATTCATCTCTTGCATTATTTTCGGTATTTTCAGACCAGGTAATTCCCAAATAGGATTTGTGGTACAACATAAACCGACATCGGGTGTTAATGCAGCTTCTTTATATACATCATGTGTAGTGTCTAGATAACTCATAGCTTATTTGATATTATTCAAAACTTTTTAAAATAAAGTCTTGTATTGGGTTTAAATTATTTTTATCAATTCTTTAAAAAGTGTAATCATTTTTGGTTCAGCTTGTCCTGCTATAGCAATAATTTCTTCAATATTTACAGGTTGTAAATTATCGGGGTCACATTCGTCAGTTAAAACAGAAACAGCTGCGGTTTCAATATTTAAATGATTTGCTACAATAATTTCAGGTACAGTACTCATTCCAACAGCATCAGCTCCTAAAATACCTAACATTCTATATTCAGCTCTTGTTTCTAGTTGAGGTCCAACAACACTAGCATAAACACCTTCATGTAGAGTTATGTCGTTCGCTTTTGCTATAGCTTTCAATTGACTGTTTGTTTTTTTAGAATATGGAGCTAACATATCTGTAAATTGTGTGCCAAACTCCCCCACATTTGCGAAGGCAAGTGGTGAACTTCCTTGTAGGTTGATATGATCATCAAGTAACATCATATCTCCTTTTTTGTACTTTAAGTTAATTGCTCCTGCGGCATTTGAAACCAATAATTTTTGAATTCCTAATCCGTGCATAGTGCGAATTCCATAAGTAACTTCCCAAAGGTTATAACCTTCATATAGATGAAATCTACCTGCCATTACAATTATTTTTTTTCCTTCTAAAAGTCCAAAAATCAATTTCCCTGAATGAAACTCTACTGTAGCTTTAGGGAAATGAGGTATGTCAGCATAAGCGATTTCTTGCTCAATTTGTATTTCATCAACTATGCGTCCTAAGCCAGTACCAAGAACTATCCCTATTTCTGGATTGTTAATTCCTTTTGATTTTAGGTAAGAGATGGTTTCTTGTAAGTGTTGTTTTTTCATATAAATTATTATCGAAATTGAGTAGCTTTGTTTAGTTGTTTAAATATGGTTTAAAGATATCATAATCCTTTATATCATCAAAAACATCTATGTCATTTAAAGATTCAAGTAGTGCTACACTTTTATACTTTAAATCGTTTAAAGTGTCCTTTCTAACGGTTTCTGTTCCCCATTCTTTATTTTCAAAAATATTTGGTTGTAATGAATTCATCCCTAATAGATAATAACCACCATCTTCTGCAGGTCCCAAAACCACATCATGGGTATTCAATTTGTCAAATGCTTGTTGAATATGTTCAGGGGTTAAATCATATAAATCACTTCCTACAATTAATACCTTTTCATATTCAGATTCAAAACTTTTTTTGAAGGCGTTTAGCATTCTATAACCTAAGTCAGTTCCCTGTTGCTGGTGTTTTTGATAGATGGTGTTATCCCATAAATCATTATCTCGGATTTTTACGGAATAGTAAACTGCTTTATCACAAGTTAACTGTTCAACAACATTAGCAGTATGTTGCAATAGCATTTTATATATGGTCAATGCGTTCTCATTGCCAACTTTTTTTGCTAAACGGGTTTTACATTTTCCTAACTCTGGATTACGCGTAAATATTAAGACGAGGTTTTTAGTCATATATTTTTTCTCCTTTTGTAAGCCATTTACTCCAGTCTTCATTAAAACAATGAACTTGATTAGTATTGTTGTTTGAATTATTTACAACTGTATTGTTATTGTTTTTCCAATCAAAAATACCACCGTACAAATTGTAAACGATATACCCTTTTTTTAATAGCTTTTCACCGATTTTTTCACTTCGGTATCCAATAGAACAATATATTACAATTGGTTTATAAGCTTTTATTTTTTTAGTGATATTATGAATATTGAAATCATCATAACCTATCCAAATTGAATTTTCAAGATGGCTGACCTTGTATTCTTTCAATTCTCTTGAATCAAGAATAGTATATTTATTATAATTATTTTTTAGATCTGTTGAACTAATAAAAGGCACAGTTTTTTGTAAGGTATTATCAATCATTTTGTCAAATGAAGATTTTTGCCCTAAGCAAATAGCGCTACAAAATAATAGTATGTAAATTAAATATTTGATAATTCTATTACGCTACCGTTCCTTGACAACTACTTCCAGCGCCAGCAGTACATCCATAACAATGTTGAGAAATAATTATTTTTCTGTTTTGCAGCAATTCTTCATTGTATTCACTAATGTGTTTTATTTTACTGGCTACTTTTAATTCCAGCATTTGATTGAAATCACAATCGTATAACCAACCATCCCAACTAATAGAAATGGTATTGGTGCACATTACGCTTGATACCGCAGCAGGATTATATGCTTCTACAAGAGAATACATATAGTCTTCATAGTTTTCAGAAGCAATTAAGTAATCTAAAAACCTGCTAATTGGTAGGTTGGTAATAGCGAATAAGTTATGAAATTGAATATCAAAATCTTCTTTTAATGCTTTTTTAAATTCTTGTTGCATCGATGCTTGATCTCCTGGTAAAAATGCTCCAGATGGATTGTATACCAAGTCTAAACGCAAATCACTATCTGGCATTCCGTATCCAACTGCATTTAGTTCTTGTAAAGCTTTTATGGATTTATCAAAAACACCATCGCCACGTTGTTTGTCGGTTTTTCCCCTAGTCCAGTGAGGCATAGAAGATACTACATGTACATTGTGTTTTTTAAAGAATTCAGGTAAATCGTAATACTTTTTATTAGCTCTAATAATTGTTAAGTTAGAACGTACAATAAAATCTTTAATTCCGGCTTTTGAAGCCTCCTCAACAAACCATCTGAATTCTGGATTCATTTCGGGAGCTCCTCCGGTTAAATCTAAGGTATGTGCTTCAGTTTTTTTAATCACTTCCAAACATTGTAGCATTGTTTCACGAGTCATTATTTCTTTTCGATCTGGGCCTGCGTCAACGTGACAGTGTTCACAAACTTGGTTACACATGTAGCCTAAGTTGATTTGTAGTATTTCTAATTTATTTGGAGTTAACGGAAACTGGTTTGTTTCTGCTATTTTGTTTTTGAAAGTTGGTAATTCTCCATTTGCAAAAACCCCATTAGATAACAATTCCAATTGCCTGTTTGCATTAGCTAAGTCGCTTTCTCTTTTATGTAGGGATTTTATCATTTGGTTTTTTTAATAAGTGCAACAGGTTGCTTACATTTCTAATTTATTCACTTTATTCATCATTTGTACTCCGTGTACTAATGTTGCGCCACTTTTAATTGCAGCGCCAACATGTAATGCTTCCATCATTTCTTCTTTAGTAATACCACGTTGCAATCCATCTTTAGTATAGGCATCAATACAATATGGGCACTGCTCAGTATGAGCAACAGCTAGAGCTATTAATGACTTTTCACGTGCAGTTAAAGCACCTTCTTCAAAAACTTTTCCGTAGTATTCAAAAAACTTACTACCAAGCTCTTCGTTCCATTCTGATATTTTTCCAAATTTTCTTAAATCCGCTGGATCATAATATGTTTTTGACATGTAAATATGTATTGGTTTGGTTGTAGACGAATAGTAAATGTAAGTCTTACAGTTGAAAATTAAAATATATATGTCAGATAAATAGTCTACTTTTGCAAAATGACGAATGAATTAAGGCTATCAGACTGGTTGCCAACAACTAACAAAGAGGTTAAGATCCGTGGTTGGGAAGAACTGGATGTAATATTATTTAGTGGAGATGCGTATGTAGATCACCCCTCTTTTGGACCTGCAGTAATTGGTAGAATAATAGAGAATTGTGGTTTGCGTATCGCTATTGTACCTCAGCCTTCTGTAACTGATAATTTACAAGATTTCACAAAGTTAGGAAAGCCAAATTTATTCTTTGCGGTTACTTCTGGGACTATGGATTCTATGGTAAGTAATTATACTGCTACTAAAAAACAACGTGATAAAGATGCGTATACACCAAATGGTGATAAGGGTTTACGCCCTGATTATGCTACGTCAGTATACTCAAAAATATTAAAGGAGAAATTCCCTGACGTACCTGTTGTTATTGGTGGAATAGAGGCTTCTTTGCGTCGAGTTACCCATTATGATTATTGGAGTGATAAATTGTCGCCAGATATTCTAACCACTTCAAAAGCAGATTTATTGGTCTATGGAATGGGTGAGCAACCTTTACGAGATGTAATTACATTATTGAAAAAAGGAGTGCCTTTTTCGTCTTTAAAAACAATAAAGCAAACTGCATATTTACAAAACAAAACTGAAGACTTACAGAAAAACAAAAACTGGGAAGCAGTTACAATAGCATCTCATGAAGCGTGTTTAGCTGATAAAAAAACTTTTGCTGCTAACTTTAAAGTAATTGAGCAAGAGTCTAATAAAACATACGGAAATAGAATTATCCAAGAAGTTGGAGGGAATAGGTTGGTGATAAACCCACCGTACCCTACCATGACTGAGAAAGAAATTGACAGTTCTTTTGATTTACCTTACACTCGTTTGCCGCATCCGAAATACAATAAGAGAGGACCGATTTCAGCTTTTGAAATGATTAAATTTTCTATTAATATTCATAGAGGGTGTTTTGGTGGATGTAGTTTTTGTACCATTTCCGCACATCAAGGAAAATTTATTGCTAGCAGAAGTAAAGAGTCTATCATGAAAGAGGTGGATACTGTTGCTAATATGGATGATTTCAAGGGGTACTTTTCTGATATTGGTGGGCCTTCTGCGAATATGTATCAAATGAAAGGGAAGGTACAGTCTATCTGTGATAAGTGTGTTGCTCCATCATGTATCAATCCTGTCATTTGTAGTAATTTAGATACATCGCATAAACCACTTACGGATATTTATCAGTCGGTTGACAAGCATCCGAAGGTTAAGAAATCATTTATAGGAAGTGGTATTCGTTATGATATGTTGGTGCCTGAATTTAATAAGAATGCAGATCCAAAGGAATTAGAGGAGTATACTGAAGAAGTGTTGACAAAACACGTTTCTGGGCGATTAAAAGTAGCGCCAGAGCATACTTCTGATCCGGTATTGAAACTGATGCGTAAGCCATCATTTTCAAACTTTCATCAGTTTAAAAAACTATTTGATAAAATAAATATAAAGAAGAAGTTAAACTTGCAATTAATACCATATTTCATATCGAGTCATCCAGCAAGTGAGTTGGAAGACATGGCTAATTTAGCGGCTGAAACTAAGGATATGGGGTTCAAGTTGGAACAGGTACAAGGGTTTACGCCAACTCCAATGACTGTTGCTACTGTGATTTATTATAGTGGTTACCATCCGTATACACTTAAAAAGATGAAGACTCCGAAAACGAAACAGGAGAAAGAAGATCAACATCGTTTTTTCTTTTGGTATAAGCCAGAAAATCAAAAATGGATCCGTAATTCATTAAAAAAGGTAGGTCGTTTTGATTTGATTGACCGTTTATTGCCGAAAGAGGGTGAATTAAAAAAGGACTCTTTTAAAAAGGGAGCTTCAAATTCAGGTTCTAAAAAGAAAGAATTTGTAAGTGTATTGTCTAAAGAAGGTAAAAAAGATAGTTCTCGTGGTAAAAAACCAGCTTCAGGAAAGAAATATAAAAAGAAAAGAAGAAGGTAGTCTACAAAACTGTTGTAGAAATAAAAAAGCTCAAAATTGAATAATTATTCAATTTTGAGCTTTTTTATAATGTATGCTAGTTATTTTTTCTTGTTCTTAGGCTTGAGAACAAATGCTCCTGCAAACTCTTCGCTAATTGTTAAAAGAGCTCTGTCAGCATCAAGTTTATTTCTAAATTCCCCGACTTGTACTTTGTAGTGAGGAGTCTCATAAACCACATCTGATTTGAAGTCTGTAAATTTGTTTTTACAGGTCTTTAGGGTTTCTCTTGCGGTATCTAATGTTCCAGAAATTACTTGAACAACATAGTGTGTTTTTAACTCGCCATTTTTTAACAAACGCTTACGTTCTTTAAGTAAACGATCAATTTTTTCATCTTGTTCGATGCTTACAGTTCCTTCTTGCGCATTACTTTTTAGGTTAAAAAAGATAATGAAAATGACGGTTGTAATTGTTTTAATATAGGATAAGCTACTCATAATGAATTGTCTTTGTGCAAAAGTACATTTTCTGCTTGTTTTTACTCTGAGGTTAATCTTATTTAGAATACCTATAAATTAGGATTAACATTTCTATAACACTTAAAAATATCAATCTGAAATAGTATTTTTGTCGGAACAATTTTTTCAAATATAACCGCTTTTGTAGCTATACTTGAAAAAATCGTACCAAAAGAGAAAAAGTCCTGGGTTATTTTTCAGGGATTACTAATAAATTATAGATACATTACAGATGAAACAGGTGAAACACCGTAATTCAACTTCTAAAGTTCTAGGTTTTTGCTTAGCGATTATGCTAGCATTTTCTACTTCTATTTTTGCTCAAGGCGATGTGGCTGCGGGTAAATCATTGTTTAATTCCAATTGTGCTGCATGTCATAAGCTTGATAAAGACATGACAGGTCCTGCGTTAAGAGGGGTTGCTGAGCGTTTGGATAAAGACTGGCTTGCTAGTTGGATTCGTAACAGTTCAAAAATGATTAAAGCTGGAGATCCATACGCGGTTGAGGTTTTTGAGAAGTGGAATAAGACTGCTATGACGGCGTTCCCTCAGTTTTCTGATGCGGATATCGATAATATTTTAGCATATACTTCAGCGCCTAAGCCAGAGCCGGTAGTAGTGGCAGCGACTGTAGGTGAAGCTTCTGGTACTAATAGTATTAGTACTGATATTGTGTTAGGGCTTCTTGCTTTAGTGTTATTAGTGTTAGCTGCTATGTTGTTTATGGTTACTAAAACATTGAATAGTCTTGCGAAACAAGGTGGTGTTGAGGTTGAGCAAACAGATTCTATTTGGAAACGTTTTGTTAAGAATCAATTTTTAGTATTGGTTTCTGTAATAGTATTTATGTTGTTTGCAGGATATCATTTATTTGGGTTCTTTATGCAAGTAGGGGTTGATCAAGGGTATAAACCAGTGCAGCCAATACATTTCTCTCATAAAATACATGCTGGTGATAACGGAATTGATTGTAAGTATTGTCACTCTAACGCAAGAGTGAGTAAAACGTCAGGAATACCTGCTTTAAATGTGTGTATGAACTGTCATAAGAATATTGCTGATGTAAAGCCTTCTACAGCAGATGCAGATCATTCAAAAGAATTTTACGATAAGCAAATTCAAAAACTGTATAAAGCAACCGGATGGGATGGTCAGGCTTATACAGGGACTCCTGAGCCAGTTAAGTGGGTTAGAGTTCATAATTTGCCAGATTTTGCTTATTTCAATCACTCACAGCACGTTACTGTAGCTGGTGTGGCTTGTCAGAAATGTCATGGTCCTGTAGAGGAAATGGAAATTTTAGAACAACACGCTCCATTAACAATGGGATGGTGTGTTAACTGTCACCGTGATACAAATGTGAAAACTGAAGGTAATGAGTATTACACAAAGATTCACGCAGAGTTAAAGAAAAAATATGGTGTTGACCAACTTACAGTCGCTCAAATGGGTGGATTGGAATGTGGAAAATGTCACTATTAATAATAAAAGAAGTTAATATCAATTAATAATATGGCATCAAACAAAAAATACTGGAAAAGTGTTGAGGAGTTAGATACTAACTCAATTGTTGAGACGCTACAACAAAGTGAATTTGTTGAAGAGATCCCAGTTGGAGATTTTCTAGGAGACAAAGAATCTCTTGAGGATTCGTCAACTACTCGTCGTGATTTTCTTAAGTATGTTGGATTCAGTACTGCTGCTGCGTCTTTAGCTGCTTGTGAAGGTCCAGTGATTAAATCAATACCATATGTAGTTCAACCAGAACAAGTTCGCCCTGGTGTTGCAGATTATTATGCAACAACAATTGCTAACGGTTTTGATTTTGCTAGTGTATTAGTAAAAACTAGAGAGGGGCGTCCTATTAAAATCGAGCCAAACAAATTGGCTAGTTCTAATGGAGGTACTACTGCTCGTATACAAGCTTCTGTGTTATCATTATATGATAATATGAGATTAAAGCAGCCAGTTGCAAATAATGAATTTGTATATTGGTCTGACCTTGATAAAGCTGTTGCAGGTAAATTAGCTGAACTTAATACTACAGGAAAAGAAGTTGTGTTGTTAACACAAACTTTTGCAAGCCCGTCTACTACAAGGTTGATTTCTGAATTTAAAGCAAAATATAGTAATGTTCGTCATGTAGTATATGATGCTATTTCTGAATCTGCTGCTTTAGATGCTTTTCAAGAAAAGTATGGAGAAAGAGGTTTAGTGGATTATAATTTAGAAGATGCTGATTTAATAGTTTCTGTTGGTGCTGATTTCTTAGGAGACTGGCAAGGAGGAGGTTATGAGGGGGCTTATGCTAAAGGTAGAGTGCCTAAAAACGGTAAAATGTCACGTCACGTACAGTTTGAGTCAAACATGAGTTTGTCTGGGGCTAATGCTGATTTGCGTGTGCCATTAACACCATCTGAACAAAAAGTTGCTTTAGCAAAACTGTACGGTTATGTTACTGGAAGTTCTGTTGGAGGAAAATTACCTAAGGCTGTTGAAGCTGCTGTTAAAAAGATAGCTGCAGAATTAAAAAAGGCAGGGAGTAGAGCTGTTGTTTTAACAGGGATACAAGATAAAGGAGCTCAAGCTGTTGGTTTAGCAATAAACGAAGCATTGGCTAGTAAAGCCTTTAATACTGCTACTCCTGTAAAATTAAGACAAGGTAGTGATGCTGCAATGAATCAATTAGTAGCTGATGTAAAGTCAGGTAAAGTTGGTGCGGTAATTATGTCTGGAGTGAATCCAGTATACACTTTAGCAAATGGTGAAGCATTTGGTGAAGCATTAAAAAAGATTGAATTAACAGTATCATTTACAGAAAGAGAAGATGAGACTTCTGCATATGTAAAGTATTTAGGTGCTGCCCCTCATTACTTAGAGTCTTGGGGAGATGTAGAGTTTAAAAAAGGGCACTACAGTTTAATTCAGCCAACAATAAAACCATTATTTGATACACGTTCATTCCAAGATTCATTATTAAAATGGATGGGAAGTAGTGATTCATATTATACATACATCAAGTCAACTTGGTCAACAGGATTCTTAGGTGGGTCTTCTTGGAATAAAGCTTTACATGATGGAGTATTAGTAATGCCTACTGTAGCTGTTGAAGCTCAAGAAGGCGATGCTGTTGCTTCTGAAGAGGCTCCAGTTACTAATGTGAGCTCAGTTGTTGCTAAATTAGCAAAGGCTACTGCTAAAGGAATGGAGTTAAGTTTGTATTCTAAAACAGGAATGGGTGACGGACAAATGGCCAATAACCCTTGGTTACAAGAGTTTCCAGATCCGTTAACTAGAGCTACTTGGGATAACTACTTAACAATGTCACAAGCTGATGCTGATCGTTTAGGATTAAGCTTAGCGCAATCTACGTTCTTTACTGAAGCACGTCACGATGCAAATGGTGGATTAAATGGAACTTACGCTAATGTTACAGTTAACGGAGTTACTGTAAAAGTACCAGTTATGATCCAACCAGGTCAAGCTGTTGGTTCAGTAGGTATGGCATTTGGTTACGGTAGAAAAGCTGGTTTAAAAGCTGAAATGCAAACAGGTGTTAGTGCATATAAATTATATGCTAATGCAAATACAACGCAAGATATAACAATTGAGGTTGCAGAAGGAATTCACGAATTCGCTTGTCTTCAATTACATAATACTTTAATGGGTAGAGGAGATATCGTAAAAGATACTACTTTAGAAGTGTTTAATACAAAAGATGCTAAGGTTTGGAATCCTAAACCACATGTGTCTAAAGATCACGTAATGATTCCTACTGACTCTCCGGATGCAGATTTATGGACAGCGTTTGATCGTACTATTGGTCATCACTTTAACTTATCAATTGACTTAAACTCTTGTACCGGATGTGGTGCATGTGTGGTTGCTTGTCACGCAGAGAACAATGTTCCTGTAGTTGGTAAATCTGAAGTGCGTAGGTCAAGAGATATGCACTGGTTGCGTATTGATAGATATTACTCTTCTCAAGATTCATTTATTGGTGATGTTGAGAAAAAAGATAACATTGCTGGATTAGGAAGTTCATTATCTGAATTTGCAGAATTAGAAAACCCTGCGGCTAACCCACAAGTGGTTTTCCAACCTGTAATGTGTCAGCACTGTAATCATGCATCATGTGAAACAGTTTGTCCAGTAGCAGCAACTTCTCACGGTCGTCAAGGTCAGAATCAAATGGCTTATAACCGTTGTGTAGGAACTCGTTACTGTGCTAATAACTGTGCTTATAAAGTACGTCGTTTCAACTGGTTCTTGTACAATGACAACGATGAGTTTGATTTCAATATGAATGATGACTTAGGGAAAATGGTATTAAACCCTGATGTAGTTGTCCGTTCAAGAGGAGTTATGGAAAAATGTTCTATGTGTATTCAAATGACACAGAAAACTATTCTTGATGCGAAACGTGAAGGTAGAGCAATTAAGGATGGAGAATTCCAAACTGCTTGTTCTAACGCATGTGAAACAGGAGCAATGACATTCGGAGATGTAAATGATCACGATAGTGATGTTTATGCAATGAAGAATGACAATAGAGCATATCACTTACTAGAGCACATAGGTACAGAACCAAATGTTGTGTATCAAACTAAAGTGAGAAACTCAAACGAAGCATAAGTAAAAGAATTAATAAGTAATAATTAGTATAAATTATGGGGTCTCATTACGAAGCACCGATAAGAACACCTTTAGTTACTGGTAATAAATCGTATCACGATGTATCAGTAGATGTTGCTAGACCTGTTGAAGGTCGTGCTAACAAACAATGGTGGATTGTCTTTTCTATTTCATTAGCAGCTTTCCTTTGGGGAGTAGGATGTATTATTTACACAATTTCTACAGGTATTGGTACCTGGGGATTAAACAAGACTGTAGGTTGGTCTTGGGATATTACTAACTTCGTTTGGTGGGTTGGTATTGGTCACGCAGGAACATTAATATCTGCGGTACTATTATTATTCCGTCAGAAGTGGCGTATGGGTATTAACCGTTCTGCAGAAGCAATGACAATTTTTGCCGTTGTACAAGCAGGATTGTTTCCGTTAATTCACATGGGACGCCCATGGTTAGGATACTGGGTATTACCTATTCCAAACCAATTCGGATCATTATGGGTTAACTTTAACTCTCCTTTATTATGGGATGTATTCGCAATATCAACGTACTTATCAGTATCATTAGTTTTCTGGTGGACTGGTTTATTACCTGATTTTGCAATGTTACGTGATAGAGCAGTAAAGCCTTTCCAAAAGAAAATTTACGCTTTAGTAAGTTTCGGATGGTCTGGTAGAGCAAAAGATTGGCAACGTTTTGAAGAAGTGTCTTTAGTATTAGCAGGTTTAGCTACTCCATTAGTACTTTCAGTACATACAATTGTATCTTTTGATTTCGCTACATCAATCATTCCAGGTTGGCATACAACAATCTTCCCTCCGTACTTCGTTGCAGGGGCAGTATTCTCAGGATTCGCAATGGTAAACACCTTGTTAATCATAATGAGAAAAGTGTGTAACTTCGAAGACTATATTACAATGCAACATATCGAATTAATGAACTTGGTAATTATGATTACTGGTTCTATCGTAGGTGTGGCATATATTACGGAGTTATTTATGGCTTGGTATTCAGGAGTTGAATACGAACAATATGCATTCTTAAACAGAGCAACTGGTCCTTATGCTTGGGCATACTGGTCAATGATGACATGTAACGTGTTCTCACCTCAGTTTATGTGGATCAAGAAATTACGTAGAAGTATTATATTCTCTTTCATCATCTCTATTGTTGTAAACATTGGAATGTGGTTTGAGCGTTTCGTAATTATCGTTACTTCTTTACATAGAGATTACTTACCATCATCATGGACAATGTTCTCACCAACATTTGTTGATATTGGTATATTCATAGGTACTATAGGTTTCTTCTTTGTATTGTTCTTATTATATGCAAGAACATTCCCTGTAATTGCACAGGCGGAGATCAAGTCTATTTTGAAATCATCAGGAGATAAATACAAAAAAACTAGCGAAAGTCATGAGTAGTCATAAAGTAGTTCACGCGTTTTATACTGATGATGATGTGTTGTTAGATGCTGTTAAAACAGTAAAAGATGCACATTATCATATTGAAGAGGTTTTTACACCTTTTCCAGTACACGGATTAGATAAAGCAATGGGCTTAGCGCCAACACGTTTAGCGATTACATCATTTATGTATGGTATAGTTGGTTTAGTTGTAGCAACAGTCATGATGAATTTCATTATGATTGAAGATTGGCCTCAAGATATTGGTGGTAAACCAAGTTTTACGTATATCGAAAACATGCCTGCATTCGTGCCGATTATGTTTGAATTAACAGTGTTTTTTGCAGCCCACTTAATGGTACTTACTTTTTATATGAGAAGTAGATTATGGCCATTTAAGCAAGCTGAAAATCCTGATGTAAGAACAACAGATGATCACTTCCTAATGGAAATTCCTGCAGGAGATGATGTAGAAGCATTACAGACTTTATTAAAAGAAACTGGTGCAGTAGAAATTAACCTAACTGAAAAGCACTAATTATGATGAAGGTTTTAGTTAAAGCAATAGCAGTTGTAGGGATTTTAGCAATGGTGTCTTGTAAACAAGATGGAGCGCCTAACTATCAATTCTTTCCAAATATGTATCAATCTGTAGGATATGAAACATATAGTGAGTCAAAAGCGTTTAACAACGGAATTGAAGCGCAAACACCAGTTGATGGAACAATCAAGCGTGGTTGGATGCCTTTCGAAGTTGCAAACACAGCTGAAGGGCGACTATTTGCTAAAGACAGTTTAGTAAGTCCGTTAAAAAGTACTGAAGCTAATTTAGCAACAGGTGAAGATCTATTCGGGATTTATTGTGCAGTTTGTCACGGTAAAAAAGGAAAAGGGGATGGAGCTTTGGTAAAAAGCGAAAAATTCTTAGGAGTTCCTAACTATAAGGATAGAGATATTACAACTGGAAGTACTTACCATACTATTTACTACGGATTGAACGCAATGGGTTCTCACGCAGGTCAGTTAAATGAAAACGAACGTTGGCAAGTTGCTATGTACGTGAGTAAGCTTAAGGCGGATTTAACCAAATAAGAAATTAGATTAAGATATAGATATGTACGATTTTTCTAAAAAATTAAAGCTGTGGGCTATCGGATTTATGGTAGTTGGAGCTGTTGGTATTATAGCAAGTTTTATGGCTGCACCTTCTACGGTGGAAGAGGTAGAACACATTTTAGCTCATGATAGCCATGGTGGTGGACATGATGCTGAAGCTGCTACACATGGAGCTGTAGATGCTCATGGTGAAGCTGATCATGGTCAGTCACACAGTGAAGAAGCACACCATCAAGAATCTCATGGTGATAAAGCGGCTCATGCTGCGGATGCCCATGATGATGAACATACAAAGCACTTAGAGCATGTATTAGGTCAGTTACAAAACAAACCTTGGTCTGCATTATATGTAGCGTGTTTCTTTTTTATGATGATCGCACTAGGAGCATTAGCTTTTTATGCAGTAAACAGAGCGGCGCAAGCAGGATGGTCTCCATTATTGTTTAGAGTAATGGAAGCAATTACTTCTTATTTACCAGTAGGTTTAGTAATCATGTTAATCATCTTAGGAATATCAACAGTAGGTCATGGAAATCATTTGTTTGCTTGGATGCATGCTGATTTAGATCCTACAAGTGTTGATTACGATAAATTAATTGACAACAAAAAAGGTTGGTTAAATGGTGGTTCTTTTATGATTAGAGCAGTTATTTTTGCTGCATTATGGACTGCTTACCAAGTTATTTCTAAAAAATGGTCAAGAGCTGAGGATACTGCTACAGACAATAAGTACTTTAAAAAGAACTTTATGTTATCTGCAGGATTCTTAGTAGTATTTTTATACTCAGAGTCAATTATGTCATGGGATTGGATCATGTCATTTGATCCACACTGGTACAGTACATTATTCGGATGGTACGTATTTGCAAGTATGTTTGTAAGTGGTATTACTGTAATTGCATTAGTAACAATATTCTTAAAGTCTGGTGATAAGGACTACTTACCAAAAGTAAACAACAGTCATATTCATGATTTAGCTAAGTTTATGTTTGGTATTAGTATTTTCTGGACGTACTTATGGTTCTCACAATTCATGTTAATCTGGTATGCAGATATTCCTGAAGAAGTAACGTATTTCGTAACACGTATTCAAGATTATAACTTACCATTCTTTGGTATGGTAGTGATGAATTTCCTATTCCCAATATTAGTATTGATGAATAGTGATTTCAAACGTGTAAACTGGTTTGTTGTTATTGCGGGTATTGTGATTTTATTAGGTCATTATACAGATATATATGTGATGGTTATGCCAGCAACAGTAGGTACACAATGGTCAATAGGATTGCCTGAAGTTTCTTCAGTATTATTCTTCTTAGGGTTGTTTATTTATGTTGTGTTTACAGCATTAACAAAAGCACCTTTAGAGCCTAAACGAAACCCGTTTATTCACGAGAGTGAACATTTTCATTATTAAAATTAATAAATACTAGATATTAAAAGTAATGACAGTTTTTTTATACATAGTAGTAGCACTTTTAATTGCAATTTCATTATGGCAATTAGGTAAAGTTGTAAAAATTTATAAAGCTTCAAAGGCAGATACCGATGTAGCTAATGATGGTGATAACAAAACCCAAGGTGGTTTAATGTTATTGTATTTAATATTCCTAGTAGCATTTACAATCTACGGTTTTTATGCTTGGGGTGATGTGATGTTAGGAACACCAGCTTCGGCACATGGACCTAATTATGACTTGTTGATGAACGTATCATGGGCAATCATATTCCCGGTATTCTTTTTAGTGCAGTTTTTATTGCATTTCTTTGCGTACAAATACCAAGGTAAAGCAGGTAATAAAGCATTGTATTATTCTGATAACATGAAGTTAGAGATGATCTGGACAATTATTCCAGTAATTGTTTTAACAGGATTAATCTTATTCGGATTATTCAGTTGGAATGATATCATGTCTTTTGATTTCGAAGAAGAAGAGGAATTAGTAGTAGTTGAATTATATGCACAACAGTTTAACTGGACTGCGCGTTATGCAGGAGCAGATAATACCTTAGGTGATGCTAATGTTCGTTTAATTGACTATGATGCAGTAAATACATTGGGATTAGATACTTCAGATAAAAATTATGCTGACGATGTAATCACTAAGGAATTACATTTACCATTAGGTAAACGTGTGCATTTCAAAATTCGTTCTCAAGATGTATTACACTCAGCTTATATGCCTCACTTTAGAGCGCAAATGAACTGTGTGCCTGGTATGGTAACTGAATTTTCATTCATTCCAACAGTAACGACTGCTGATATGCGTAAGGATGAAAAAATCATCGCTAAAATTGCAAAAATCAATAAAATCAGAACCGAAAGAAGAAAAGCAGGTGAAGATTTAGATGAGGAAGATTATGAATTTGATTACTTATTATTATGTAATAAAATTTGTGGAAAATCTCATTACAACATGCAAATGAAAATTGTTGTTGAAACTCCAGAAGAATATGCTTCTTGGATGAAAACACAGCAAAAGGCTAAAGATATTATTACTGTAGCTGGAAACTAATTAATTAGAATTAAGAAACTATATAACCTTATATAAAGTTATGTCACAAGACGATCACGGACACCACAAAGAGACATTCGTTACTAAATACATATTTAGTATCGATCATAAAATGATCTCGAAGCAATACTTGATTACCGGTATAATCATGGGGATTATTGGTATTGCAATGTCAATGCTTTTCAGATTACAATTAGCATGGCCAGAAGAGCCATTTAAAATAATGGAAATCCTTTTGGGTAGTACTATGGCTCCAGGTGGGGTTTTAGATGCGGATTCTTATTTGGCATTGGTAACTATTCATGGTACTATCATGGTATTCTTTGTGCTTACAGCAGGACTGAGTGGTACCTTTAGTAACTTGTTAATTCCATTACAAATTGGTGCTAGAGATATGGCGTCAGGATTTTTAAACATGATATCATACTGGTTATTCTTTTTATCAAGTGTAATCATGGTAATCTCTTTATTTGTTGAAGCTGGACCAGCATCAGCAGGTTGGACAATTTACCCTCCATTATCTGTTTTACCACAAGCTATTCCTGGTTCAGGAATGGGTATGACATTATGGTTAGTGTCAATGGCTATCTTTATTGCTTCTTCTTTATTAGGATCATTAAACTATATTGTAACGGTAATTAACTTACGTACAAAAGGGATGTCAATGACGCGTTTGCCATTAACAATCTGGACGTTCTTTGTAACTGCAATTATTGGTGTAGTATCGTTCCCGGTATTATTCTCAGCAGCATTATTATTAATAATGGATAGAAGTTTTGGTACTTCTTTCTACTTATCTGATATATTCATTAACGGTGAAGTATTGCATTATCAAGGTGGATCTCCAGTATTGTTTGAGCACCTATTCTGGTTCTTAGGGCATCCTGAGGTATACATTGTATTATTGCCAGCATTAGGAATTACTTCTGAAGTTATTGCAACCAATTCACGTAAACCAATTTTCGGTTACCGTGCCATGATTGCATCTATTTTAGCAATTGCATTCTTATCATGTATCGTATGGGGTCACCATATGTTTATCTCTGGTATGAATCCATTCTTAGGATCTGTATTTACATTTACTACATTATTAATTGCAATACCATCAGCGGTAAAAGCATTTAACTATATTACTACTTTATGGAAAGGTAACTTGCAGTTTAATCCTGCAATGTTATTCTCAATCGGTTTAGTTTCTACGTTCGTTTCAGGAGGTTTAACAGGAATCATTTTAGGAGATAGTACTTTAGATATTAACGTTCACGATACCATGTTCGTTGTAGCGCATTTCCACTTGGTAATGGGTGTAACAGCAGTTTACGGATTCTTAGCTGGTGTATACCACTGGTTCCCTAAAATGTTTGGTAGAATGATGAGTAAAAAATTAGGGTACTTACACTTCTGGATTACAGCAGTTGGTGCTTACGGAGTTTTCTACCCAATGCACTTTACAGGATTAGCTGGTTTACCACGTCGTTATTATAATAACACTAGTTTCCCAATATTCGATGATTTAGCTGATATTAATGTTATCATTACAATCTTTGCTATTATTACAGGATTAGGACAATTTATATTCTTATATAACTTCTTCAATAGTATTTTTAATGGTGAAAAAGCACCTCAAAACCCTTGGAGATCTAATACGTTAGAATGGACTACTCCAGTAGAACATATCCACGGAAACTGGCCAGGAGATATTCCTGAAGTTCACCGTTGGTCTTATGACTACAGTAAACCAGGACATGATGAAGATTTTGTACCACAAAATGTTCCAATGAAGCCAGGTGAAGAAGAATTACATCACTAGAATTACTGCGAAAGCGTTAATCTCACAATAAAAAAAATCCCTTTCTATTTAGAAAGGGATTTTTTTTATATTATAATTACTACCCGTTTGGACTGAAACATAAAGGGTATAATAACGTTATTACTGGACGTGACCATAAGTATGGATTTGGTGGTAAAGAATATAATGACGAACTTGGACTTGATTGGTATGACCATGGCGCTCGTAATTATGATGCAAGTTTGGGACGTTGGATGAATTTAGACCCGTTCGCTGATAGTTTTATGGAATTCTCACCATATAACTCTATGATGAATAACCCAATAATGTTTATTGACCCAGATGGACGTGCGGCAATGGCTCCTATTTATGATACTGGTGGTAACTTTTTAGGGACTGATGACCAAGGCTTGCAAGGGAAGGCTATTGTTATGGATAAAAAAGATTTTAAACAAGGGATGTCTCATGATAAAGCTATGTCTAAAAGTAAAGGAGCAAAAGGGTTAGATAGTAAAGAGGCTGGCTCTAAATTACTAAATCATTTTGATGGTTTAAAAGATAGGCCAGACTATGATGGTTTTGTAACTATATCAGAAGGAGTTGATTGGGCGAGAGATAATGTAGGAGCATTAGATAATCCAACACCAGTTAATTTATTTTCAAAAAACAATTTGTTAAACTCTGGTTTGAATAGTAAGTTACGAGGTACAGTTTACGCTTTAGGCCCTGTTAATATGGTGTTAACAGATAGAACTTGGGCTAAAATAAAAATTGCAAATGATTTTAATTTACAAAATGCAAGTAAAAGGGCTACCGATTATGATTGGAATCATGGAGGAGCTTCTTTGATGAGGCGTACAGCTATTGATATAGAGAGGAAACGAACTGGTTTTAATAATAGTCATGGTTTTAGGGCGTATTATCACGGTACTGGTACCATAAAATTTGCTCCTCCCAAAAGAAAATAATAATAAATAGATAATTAAAATAATAAAAGTGATTACGCGATATATATTACTTTTAATATTACCATTAGTTTTTAACTCTTGTTCTAATTGTAAAGATTGGGGCGACAATAATTTAGGCGGTGAATTTACTTTACTAGAGGGCGATAATACTTCTGATAGAGAGATTATTTATTGTATTGGAAGAGAAACTCCTAAAGATTGTTGTACTGGTGGGATACCAATAGTTCCTTCTCGAGAAAATAAAACACTAGATTACATTGAGATAACTGCTCATAATGAAAATTGGATTATAGCTAAAGGAATTGGTTTTGATAAAGCAGAAAGCTATTGGTATATCAACAAGGACTTTGATGTTTCTTGGAAATATGATGATGGAGGAGTTTTTTATAATAGAATTCAAAGTAATGTATATGGACCTTTCGATGAGGCTACATTTAATAAAGAATTAAAAGAAAAGAATATCAACTTAAAACTTTAGCTGTTCTCTAAACAACACCAAAGGCAGTCCACATCGGGCTGTCTTTCTTTTTTATGACAATACTGGTTTACTTATTAATAGTTAAGGTATATGTAGCTACAATATCATTATCGATTTTTAAATGTACATCATATTTCCCTTTATACTTAAATTTAGAATTAAAAGTAATCAACTCATTTTTAGACTTAACATCATATATATCAAATGTCTTTTCCTCTACTCCAAGATAATGAACAAGAGTTACATTTTTATTATCTTGAAATTCAGAAGACTTGAAACTAAATTTAACTTCTTTATCCTTTATAACAGAGACATTCATCTCTTTTGGGCAGATAAGCACTATTTTGTGTTCAAAAGCTTCTCCATAAACTAACGGTGATTTCACAAACTCTTTAGCGGTTACATTACTAGTTAGTAGCCATTTTAATTCTAATGGAAAATGATTTTTACTAAATAATGAAGGCTCAGTTAAAAAATACCCATCATTATAATCTTCAATAAATACACCATTTCCATTCATATATCCACTAGACCAAGTTGCATCACACAAATACCATTTATCGTTTAGTTTTACAGCGTTCCATGAATGATTGGCGATTTCCAATTTATTAACATTAGAGTCTACTGACCTTCCATAACCATTAATTATTACAGACCTAATGTTCGCTAAATAACTAAGTTCTTTAATTAAATATGCGTACCCAGTGCACATTGTTTTTTTGTGTTTTAGTAATTTTCTAAAAATATGTTTTTTATACTCTTTATTCCATTTTAAAAATGAGATACTATCGTTTTTATATTTATTCCTTTTTCTACTTACTTTATTATGTAATACATCATCACCTTGAATATTTAGGCTAACCCAAGTATATATAGCTCTAAATTTTTCAACATCAGTATCTAATTCGCTTGTTAATTTATGAGCTAATAACGGTAGATTATTTATTTCAAAACCCTTATACTTTTTCGCAATTCTATCTGCCTTAATAAAGCTTGTATTTTTAAAGTTTGAAACTTGAGCATGAGTTACAGTTTGAAATATTAGAATGAAATATATGATATGCTTAAGCTTCATTATTTTTACTTTTTAGACTTATAAACCTTTTTAGTTGCTACTTTTCCCATTAATATGCAAGAATCAAACTTCATATTAACTTCTAAACTAATATCTAATTTTGAAGACTTATTTTCAATTATCACTTTTTTTGAGTTCATGCCAACATAACTAAAGACAAGAACATCTCCTTTTTTTAACTTTTCTGGAAATTCAAAGTTTCCATCAAAATCAGTTTGAGTACCAGTTGTGGTTCCCTCTAGAATTACTGTCGCCCCTGGCAATGGAAAATTCGTATCATCATTTACAGTTCCCTTTACAGTTACATTTTTTTGATGTAAAACACTTTGAAACTTTGAAGGATTATCATTTGAAATATTAAGCTTGGCTTTAGTTTCTTGAGCTATTGATTTATTAATTGAAAAAATAGATATAAAAGCTACACTTAGCCACCCGAAAAAACCAATTTTGCTATTTCTACTTATGTTTAACTGGTTACTATAAAACCTTCCACATGTATTTTTAACTTTATTCTTTTTGAAATAGCTCTGTACTTCTTTAGAACTCATATTTGTAAAATCAACGACTTCTTTTTCACAATAGTTACAAAAACCTCCATTTTTTGTTGAAATAAAACTATTGAAGTTTTCTGAACAAGGTTTCTTTATGTTTAAATTTAATTGTGTGCTCATCTCTATTTTCTTTTAAGTTTACACTTCAAATCTAACTACTGTATAGCTTATATGAAATATATAATTAGTTAACTCGATATCTCAATGAGTGAAACACTACTTTCAGTGAGTTAACTCACTTCGGGCTACTTTTACTTTTTATGACAACTATCATCTAATGGATTGTAGGCTGTTAGGAAGGGGCTGAATGTGTTGTGTGGTGGCTAAGGCATTGTAGTTAAGAACAAAATATAAACTAAAAGTCCAACAATGATGATTGACATGAAGTAACCGACAAGAGTATTTCTCTTCTGATACTTTACTTGATAATAATGTTCATAGCTTTTCTTTAATCCACCAAGAAGCATGCATGTAATTGCACCAAACATTTCAGTAACTCCTAGTTGTCCAGTATTATCGTAATCTGACAAACGTTTCTCTTTCTCCTTTTTGTTCATTAACGTTATTAGTAATTGGTGGCATCTAAGATAGCTTATTTATAAGAAATAATAATTATGATGGGACTGAATGGGTTGTGTGGTGTTGTTTTGATTGTGTGGGAGCATTGGGTGCTTAATCAAGGTTACTTTATTAGTTTCCTTAGAAGCAAAATTTACAAATGTGAAAGAACCGATTTAATTAATAAGTAAGGTATTCCGATTAATATAGCTCCCAAAAAGAATATATTTTCAATGTTAGGGTTTTCAGTCCATTTCGATATTGCATAACCCAAAATTATAATAAATGCCATACCAAATAGAACATTGCTCATTAAAGTAGCTATTCCTTCAACATCACATTTTGCTTTTTTTTTAGGTGGCATTGTATTATATCCAGCTATTAAAAAGTTCATCTTTCCATATTTTATTAAAATACCTAGTATTATATATATTAGAGCAGCAAATCTCATATTCTATCAATATTAATTATAAGATACGAAAACATAACCTAACAGAAAATAAAACATTGGTTTTAGACAAGTATCATCTGATTGATTGCATAAGATATTAGTATGTGGCTGAATGGGTTGTGTGGTATGTGGGAGATGTTGTATATTGGTAGAATGAAAAAAATCATTACGCTACTAATGCTGTTGTCGTCAATATCTGGATTTTCTCAAGAAGCGGAAATGATAGACATTAATATTGATGAAACTCAAAAAAAAGAGTTGGTAATGCTTAATTACTTACTTAAAGACAAAGCAATCTTTAAAAGAGGTGATGATGCGTTATTAAATTTCTATAAAGAAAAGTCTAAACATGAAATACTAGATTTTGATATCACTGATGTTTTATTAGTCTATACGTTGAAAATTGATAAGGAAGGTAAGCCTTATAAGTTAGAAATTCAAAAATCTCCAAGTAAAGAGCATACAAAGGAATTAAAAAGACTTGTAAGTATAATGCCAAATTGGAAGCCTGCTAAAAAGGATGGTGAACTTGTAAAAGCAGCAGTTGTATCTAGTCTTGTAATGAGGATAAAAGAATAATTATATAAACTCTAAACAACAAATAAAGGCAGTTCTAACGAGTGACCTTTCTTATTTTATCAAATTACTTACTCTACTTAGGTTTACGAATCATTAAGTTATATTCTTTGTTAATATGTGGTTCTTTTATACTGGCTACAATTTCATAACCTAACCTTTTATAAAAGCTGTTGTTTTGAAGCGTAAAGGTTTCTAAGTAAGTAGCTACTTGTGTTTTATCGGCTTCTTTCAGAATTGGTTCAACTAATTTTTTTCCTAATCCTTGATTTTGATATGTTGGATTAACACCTAAAATGGATAAATACCACATATCACCCGAAATGTATTTGCTGTTTTGAGAGTTCATAAATTCACCTACTAAATCAATTTTAGCATATACATCGCTTCCAAATATTGAGATCATTTGCGCCTTCTTCTCCGTTTTTCTAAGGTGATTTAAATCTCTGTTAAGAGGTGTAGCCCACAAGGATGCACCAGAGTTTTTATTATCATGAGTTCCTATTTTGCCATAGGTGTTTGCTTCATGGATAGAATAATCCATATACTCTAGCATTGTCCTTACTTTAGTTTTTTCATCTCCTACAATAATATTTTTCAAATAATAAAAAAACGAATCATTTTTTAATGACTCATAAAGTGACGTGGATAAATCTTTATTTTTTAATGCTAACATTTGTTTTCAATTATAATAGGTTGTAAACAGGATTCTATCACATCTAAGATAGTTTATTTATTAATATATCAGCATCACTTTTATGATATGCTTAAAGGGCTTGGTTGATTGTTTTTCTCTTTTTTTAGGCAATATATATGCTGGTGGAAATAGATCGTTAGGGTGGATGTGAATGTAATTATTGCTTTCACCCTTTCTCTGTTTGATACTTAATAAAATTTACTGAAAAGAATTGTATATTGGAGTATGCAAAATAAAAGACTCAAACCAATAGCGGGAATAATTATAGCATTATTGCTAATTCCATTGATAGCAATGCAGGTTACTGATGCAGTTAATTGGGATTTAGCAGATTTTATTATTGCTGGTGCGTTGCTTTTAGGTATTGGTTTGCTAATTGAATATGTACTAAGAAAGTTAAAGAACAATAAATATAGGGTAGTTGTTTTAATTACAATTATATTGATGTTCTTACTGCTGTGGGTAGAGTTATCAGTTGGTATCTTTGGAAGTCCTATTGCCGGAAGTTAAGTTTAAATAGTGGAATCGCTCAGTTGCAGCTTTTCTTATTTTAATTGGTAAATGTGTTACAAAAAAAAGGACCTTACTTAGTGAGGTCCTTTTTAAATATTATGTGGTGTATTTATTACAATCTAACGATAACAGTTTTTGATTTACTATCCCAGTGTAATAAATGTTTATTTTCATTAAACCAGTTTTTCCAAGTTTTAAGATCATTACTTTCGGTTTTCCCGATAGTTTGGTAGCTATATCCTGACTTAGATTTTAACTTTGTGATTTCTCCAAGAAAATTACTAGCAGAAATTAACTCAATGCTATATCCTTCTTCTAAGCTATGAAAATCTTCTATTATAGCAATACGTTCTTGAACATACTTACAGGCCCTTTTGTCAATGTCGTTTTTATCAACAATGCTTTTTTCAGTTGCAAATACATTACCAACTAGTAAAAATAATACTCCAGTTAAGATTAAATTTTTAATATTCATGATCAGTTTTTTAATATAATTAATATTCCCCAAATGTCCTTGTTGTTATGGACGATACAAATGTATAAGCTATCTGATTATAAACCAATAGGTTGTGGTGTAGTTCGTCGATTTTGCGATATTGTTGTATTTAATATTTTGTTGCTGTTAATTGTTTGGTGTTAATATGGTTATTATTAACTATTTATAATTTTTAAGCTTTTTTATTGAATAATACGAAATGCGATAATCGACTAAGTGCACTATTATCCTTTTAAATACGTATTTAAGTGGTTAAACGATGTGATTTTGTGGTGAAAGTGCAATTGTTGTTTTTGAACAGAAAACTTAATGATTTGATAATTAAATAACTAAGTTTTTTAAATTGATTACTTTTAATTTAAGTTCAAACTCCTATATTACACGGCATATTCCTTTTCACTCAAGTGTTTTTTAATTAGAGTCAATAACTTACATCAATTAGAATTTTATTATTTTTACCAACACTAATTTTAGTTAGTCTTAATACTACTCCAATTACTATGAACGAAAACTTAGATCCAAGCAACGAAAATTATAATCCGGCAGAATTAGATGTGGATAGAGCGTTAAGACCTTTGTCTTTTGATGATTTTGCTGGACAAGATCAAGTATTGGAAAACCTAAAAATATTTGTTCAAGCGGCAAATTTACGTGATGAAGCATTGGATCATA
>Ga0209291_1000366_pt1 | contig 43673 bp, 43 predicted proteins | sample GOMGulsemesocosm_FD_184633 | JGI IMG/M metagenome (GOLD analysis project Ga0209291, IMG submission 184633) | Methane-oxidizing microbial communities from mesocosms in the Gulf of Mexico - GOM9B Gulf of Mexico (SPAdes) (version 2) | ecosystem: Environmental > Aquatic > Marine > Cold seeps...
ATATAAAACTAAAAAAGCTCCAAGTTAAACTTGAAGCTTTTTGTGGGGAGAGTAGGATTCGAACCTACGAAGTCGAAAGACAGCGGAGTTACAGTCCGCCCCGTTTGGCCGCTCTGGAATCTCCCCCAATGCATTTGTTAATGCGGTTGCAAATATAGCACTGTTTTTAGATTGTGCAAAGGTTTTTAAAATTAAAATTTAAAAGAATTACTAACTCATTGAAATAGAAAAAGATTGGGAATTAGAATGAGTATAAAAAGTAGCGTGCTAGGTGATAAAAGGGTATCTAAATTGAATGTTTTGGGTGTTTGTGTTGTGCTGTTTTGGTCAATTTTAGGCTATAGTCAAACAAAAGAAAACGATTCTATTTGGATACCGATATATAAAAAAGATTCCAATAAAGTTACTTACAATGTGGAAGGGGTGCCCTATAATGAATTGTATTATAGAAATATTGAGGTACCCATTTATAATGCAGCTGAAAAAGGATATGCACTGATACCGCTAAACCAGGACATACAAAGTTTGTTAGAGCAAACTCAATTAGATAATTCATACTCCGTTTCTGAGATTAAAGGAACAGAATTGGAAAATTCTTTACGAAACGTTGAAAAGTTATCTTATCCCTTTGCAAGTATCATCACTTCAAAATTGGCTACACAATTAAATTTACCTCATAATTCACCCGTATTAGTCGCTAAAGAGGAGCAATTACATCAATTAGTTTCCGTTGATAGTACCATAATATCAACAGAAACTATGTTAGATTTAATTCATAATGATATCACCGTTATACTTGACCAAGAAGCCTACTTACGTTTTCGATTATTGAGTTTTTTAGTAGGAAGTACTAATATGAAGCCTAATCAATATTCCTGGAAAGAACTTCAGGGGAATAATAAGAAAACTCTTGTTCCATATACGAGTTCATATCAAAATGAGTATATGAATTTTGATGGTACATATAAACTAATTGCCAAGTTAGTTAGTTCCTATAAACATTTAGAACCTTATGCTACCAGAATTAAAAATATTAAAAAAACGAGTCAGCAATTTATCGGATTTGATGTAAACCTATTGAGTAGTTTGCCTTATGAAAAATGGGAAAAGGAAGTTGTAAGTATACAAAATGCATTGAATAGCTCAGTTGTTGAAGAAATAAAGAATTCTTTACCTAAGGGAATACTTTCTACAGAAACCGAAGTGCTTTTTAAAGTGTTAAATAATAGGATTAGAAACCTAGATGTCATAGCAACCAGCTATTATAATTTAATATCACCTAATAAAATTGTAGTTGGGACTGATAAAAATAATTTGATTGATGTACATAGAACCGACAACGGTACATCAATTGAAATATACAATGAAAAGGATGGGAAAAAATCCCCTATTAAAAAGTATAATTTTTTAAATAAAGAAACAGATGAAATTTGGATATATGGTTTAAAAGGGAATGATTATTTTGAAGTTTCTGGAGAGAGTAAAAAATATATGCCATTGCGTTTAATAGGAGGAAATAACGCTGATAAATATGAAATACAAAACGGAGCTAAAGTAATTATTCATGATAGTAAATCACAAACCTTTATTGTTGAAAAAGATAAAGCAAAAGTAAGCTTGTCGGAAGAAAATTATGTTACACAGTATAACTCAGAAAAATATAAGCATACCGTAAATAAGGTTCAGCCTAAGTTTGGAGCAAATCCTGATGATGGATTGTTTATAGGAGTTGTTGATAGTTATAAAGTAATGGACTTTGATCAAAACCCATATACAAAGCTGCATCAAGTTTCTGCAAATTTGTACTTAGGTACACTTGGGTTTAAAATTGGTTATTACGGAGAATTGATAAATGTGTATAAGGGCTTTAGTGCTTTTGGAGGATTAGGATATCAAAGTTCAAATTACAGTACTAACTTTTTTGGCTTTGGAAATGAAACTCCAAATTTAGATGATAATTTAAAATTGGACTACAATAGAATAAGAATAGCAACTTTTGACGCTAAAGTTGGATTGTTAAAAAGGCATAAAAACTATTTTATATCAGCAAACCTATTTTTTGAAAGTAAAAAAATAGATGAAACACCTGATAGATTTGTATCTTCAGAAACCTTATTTTTTCCAGATACTCATTTTTTTGAACGTAAAAACTACTTAGGACTATCTGGATTATATGAATATAAAGACCTCTATGTTTCAATTGTAGAAGAGTTAATAATACTGCCAAAAATTGAATTCAAACTTGCTGCGGATATTAATGAGTTTAGTAAAACTAATGTGTCAGTTTATCCAAGTTTGTATTTAGCACATCCCATGTATGGAGATAAAATTTCTGTGGATGCAACATTTGCTTATAAACATATTTTCGGCAATGATATACCATTTTATCAAGCGGCTAATTTAGGAGGGAGTACAGGTATAAGAGGCTATAGAAATGAGCGATTTACTGGGCAATCACTATGTTATGTTAGTACAAATTTAAGATGGCATATTAAGGATTTAAAATCAGAAGTATTGCCACTGCAATTTGGGTTGTTAGGTGGTTTTGATGCAGGGAGAGTTTGGCAAGAAAATGAAACTTCATCTCAATTTCATTCCGATTTTGGTGCTGGTTTTTGGTTGCAAACAGCCGATTTAATCAAAGCAGAATTACAAGGGTTTAAAGGTGATGAAGGATTGCGGTTTTCATTTAATATCGCAATAGGTTTTTAAGCAGATTTAGCAGAGTATAAATCTTTAGAACATATGATACTACTATAGTGAAAAAGCTTATTTTTGCATTAAAATTAAGCTATGCCACATCAAGATACTATAGTTGCTTTGGCAACACCTTCAGGAGCAGGAGCAATTGCTGTTATTCGTATTTCAGGTCAAAATGCTATTGCTATTGCTGAAGGATGTTTTAGATCTGTAACCAATAACAAATCGCTTAGCGATCAAAAAACTCATACCATTCATTTGGGGCATATTGTTGATGGTGAAAAGTATGTTGATGAAGTATTGGTATCTATTTTTAAAGGAACAAATTCATATACAGGGGAACCAACTATAGAAATTTCATGTCACGGATCGGTATATATCCAACAAGAAATCATACAATTATTAGTTCGTAAAGGTTGTAGAACAGCTAATGCAGGGGAGTTTACCTTACGCGCTTTTTTAAACGGAAAGTTAGATTTAGCGCAAGCGGAAGCTGTGGCTGATTTGATAGCAAGTGATTCTGAGGCATCTCATCAAATTGCAATGCAACAAATGCGAGGAGGTTTTTCAAACGAATTGCAAGATTTGCGTCAAGAACTATTAAACTTTGCCTCGTTAATTGAATTGGAATTGGATTTTGCAGAAGAAGATGTAGAGTTTGCAGATAGAGCACAATTTATAGCATTGGTATTAAAAATATCAGAAGTATTAAAGAAACTAATTGATAGTTTTGCGGTAGGGAATGTACTTAAAAATGGTATTCCAATTGCCATAGTAGGGGAGCCCAATGTAGGGAAGTCTACCTTATTGAATGCCTTGTTAAATGAGGAAAAAGCTATTGTAAGTGATATAGCAGGTACTACTCGTGATGCTATTGAAGATCAGTTGAATATTAACGGAATCATGTTTCGTTTTATTGATACTGCGGGAATAAGAGATACTAGAGATGTTATAGAAAACATAGGGATTCAAAAAACCTATGAGAATATAGAAAAAGCACAATTGGTATTGTATCTGGTAAGCGGATTACGTATTCAAGATGGATCCTTTAAAGTTGCCGGTTTATTAAAAGAAATTGAGCGGCTACAGCAAAAATATCCGAATAAGAAAATTCAGGTACTCGTAAATAAAATGGATTTACTTTCAGAAGAAGAAATCTCAAACTTAAATACTGAAATCTCCAATTTGATTTTAATTTCTGCTAAGAAAAATATTGGAATTACGGAGTTAAAAGAAGAGTTAACTCAATTGGCTAATCTAGGAACCATAAGTAACAACCAAACCATAGTAAGTAATTCGCGTCATTTCGAAGCCTTAAATAACGCTTTGGGAGCTATAAGAGAAGTACAAAAAGGTATTGACTATCAAATTTCCTCTGATTTATTTGCTATTGATATTAGAGAAGCCTTACATCATTTAGGTTTGATTTCCGGAGAAGTTACCACAGAGGATTTACTTGGGAACATCTTTGCGAATTTTTGTATCGGCAAATAACTACATTAGATAAAACACTATAGGGCCTGTTTGTAAAGTAAATTGAGTCGTAGAATTATTTTAAGCTCCTGAAAACAAATAAAACTTGAACATCCCGATAACTATCTCGACAGTTTGACAAACTATAATTTATAAGACTTTTTAAACAACTTTTTTTTGCATAATATAAATCATTGATTATGATACAGTGCATAAATAGCAAAAGAGGCCAACCAATGCCCTCCTTCATAGTCATCACCAACCAAATTAGGTAAGGAATGATTTACATGTTTATTAGCAATGACTTTTAAATGGCTAAACTCTTCATACTGATTCGCTAAGCCGTATAATACCCAGGCTCTGCTAAAATTAAGTCCATCCAAATGCACCAAATGACCATCGGTACGGTCCAAAACAAGACCAGTTTCAATATTAAAATCATGTGATTTTAATTGTGGCGCAAAATCATTAATCCAGCTATGAAATACTGATTTGTTTAATACTCTTCGCATCAGGTCAATTTCTTCAAAACAAGGCGATAAAAAATCATATCCGCTAGGTTCCCAGACCAAGGGACAGTTTTTATCGTTCAAATAAAAACTCTTTGCTTTGGCTTCAATAGCTTCTTTTAATGTAATATTTTGAAGGGTATAGGCATAATCCCAAGCAAAAGAAAAACCAAAAGCCGTATTGGTATGGGTGCCCACTCTAATGGGATAGGCCAATTTTGGTAAAAACGCAATATATTTTTGAATAATAAGCTCTGTTAAAGGCTGTAAGTTACTTTCTAATTTTCTGGCAAAGGGATCATCCCAGGTATGTAATTCTTCGGCTAGTTTTAATAACCAAGCCCAACCGTAAGTGCGTTCATAGCTTTTATTGTATTTCCCTTTAAAATAGGCGATTTCCGCTTCAATATTTTCTTTCGAGATATTTTGTATTAGTTTTAATTTAATTTCTTGAGCATCTTTAAGATTAGGAAAGGTTTTTAATAATTTTATTAGAGACCAGTGTCCATGTACGGCTGAGTGCCAATCAAAACAACCATAAAATGCTGGGTGTAATACATGAGGTTCCTTTAATTCCTCTCCATTACTGATGGTTTGTCCTAATTTGTTGGGATATTCGGTTTGTAGGCAGGTGAGGGGTAAAGTTGCTAAATTAATAGCTTCGGTTAAAGTAAGTTCTACATTTTTAATTTCCTTTACAAGTACAGTATTAGCTACTTTTTTTATTGCTTTTTCGGGTTCTTTTGCTTTTTTGTTGCAACTGAAAACTATTGCTAAAAGGTAAAGAAAAGGTATAAGTTTAATCATCGCGATGTGTTTCAAGCATATTAGGTTTTATCTGCTATCTGTATACCAGTATCCCAACATTTTTTTACTGATTAAATGTATTACTTTTTTTGGTAAAAATTTACGAAACAAATAAAGAAGCGGAGCAACCGCATTTGAAACTAGTAAAGTTATCATTGAAGGCAGAGTGTAGTCTCCTTTTCTTCCTGAGGTAATGATTGGGTTTTTGTGTAAAATCGTGAATTTTTTATTTACTGTTTTACCATGTTTTTTTAGTCGTTTAATTAAATCAATTTCTTCATAGGCGTATAATGTTAAACTAAATCCGTCTATTGTGCGGAACGCATCTGCTTTACATAAAAGAAAGGCTCCTCCGCAAATCTTTAATAACCTTAGTAGTGGGTTTAGGCGTTCCATACGAGCTCTATTAAAAAACGTACCTCCTTCTACTTTTACTGTTGCACCACATCCTATATAGCTATTGTCATTAATAATAGTGAAAACTTCTTGCATTAAGCTAGCATTCGGATATGTATCGGCATCAATAAAAAGTAACCAATGACCTTTTGCAATACTGGCTCCGGTATTTCTTGCTCTTGATATTTGATTAATGGGTTCGTGGATTAGTATGGCTCCATATTGCTGAGCAATTTGTACTGTTTTGTCCACAGAGTTATTATCGCATACTATAAGCTCCCAATCATTGTTATCAATGTTGTTTTCTTGAATGGCCTGCTTAACTTTACTTAATGTATCAGCAATATATTTTTCTTCATTATAAGCCGGTATGATAACAGATAGTTTCATGATACATTTTGTTTCCCAAAGGATTCTAAATCATGATTAAAGTATGAATTTTATAGGATATATCTTGGATTTGATACTCTTTTTTTTGCCTACATTAATAACAATGACAAAGGAATTACATTGCTGCAATCCCTTTATTATTCTATAATGATTAATTCTTTTGCTACTCTTTATTCTTCATACTTTTATTCGATCTACCGTTATCGTATTTTCCTTCTAGAGCAACTATTTTCCCATTTTCAGATATAAATGTTATTCTAAACATAGCCAATCCTTTTAATAAAAATTCATTTTGACTAAGCGGAAGTAATTCATATTTTACGCCTTCACCTCTTTGGTAATATAAGGTGTGTTTTTCCATGCTAATCTTTCTTGGCCCAAAGTTTCCGATATATGACTTCAGTTTACGGTTATCAATAGTCACTGGGTTTAATTTTATTTTCATCCCATTTAAATGCCAATTATAATATTGTTTCAACCGAGGGTCTGCTGTTTTTTCATACAAGGATTCAAGAGCTTTAATTTGTGCAATGGTTAATGCATTTTCTGATTTTACTTCAATATCCGGATTAACGCCTGTACCTTCCCAATTGGTTTTGGTAATTGGGTTAATAGCTCTTCCAGTAGGAACCCAAACCATAAAATTATCGGTAGCATTAACGGCACCTCCTGGATGAGCACCACCACCGGTAGTTTCACCAATTAAAGTAGCTCTTTTTAAATTTTTTAAATTATAACAAAATTCTTCAGCAGCAGAAAACGTACGGTTACTAGTTAAAATATACACAGGTGTTTTTGGACTTCGTTTCCCTTGTACATGTGGTAAAGTCCAGGTTTGTGAATGGGTATCTGTTGGCCTCCAATAGAAGTTATTTAAATGTACAGGTTCTGCTCCAAAGAGATAACTCGTGATTAATTGAATCATTTCCGGGCTTCCTCCTCCATTCTTACGAAGATCGATAATCATGGCATTGGTATTACTTAAAAAATTCATAGCTGCAACAGCGGTTTCTCCGGCATATTGGGTATCTGAAAAACCTCGTAGATCCAAATAACCTATATTTCCATCAAGGATTGCTAATTCTTTGAAACCAAAGTTATTTCGTTTCATATTAGCAATACGTTCGTTTTGATATGTGATACTATCGGCTGATGTAATTACTTTTTGTTGAGCAGCTATACGAGCTGGATCGTATAGCACCCTAAGATGTTTGTCATGACTTACAGATTGTAGATCTTTAGTAAGAGTCGTGGCAAATTCCTGATGGTTGTCAATGGTTTTATAAAGTCCTATTTTGAAATTCTCATTCATTTTAGCGACCATCTTATCCGCAATATCAGGGAATATGTAGTTTCCTTTTAATTTGTTTCCAATTGAGTCGATTACCACACGAACTTCTTTTTTACTTAAGCTAGTTTTTTGTTGCTGTGCCAAAGCAGTTCCTATGGAACATAAGGCTAAACTAAGGGTAATTAGTAGTGTTGATTTGAAATTGTTCATTTTTTGATTGTTTATGATGAATTTTGATTACTTGCAGTTTGATGCTATTTTTTCTAAGATGGATTCCAATTGAATTAACTCTTCTTCAGTTACTCCATCCAGCGCTTTTTTTCTATTGTCCAGAACAATAGGACCTAAGTTTTCTAATACCTGTTTTGCTTTAGGAGTAATTTCGAGATTAAAACGCCTTCTATTTAATGTGTTAATGGATCTTGTTAAATATTTTTTAATAACCATTAGATTAATCATACGTGTCATAGAAGCATTGTCTTTAAAAACCAAGGCTGCTATTTCTTTTTGTGTCAAGTCAGGATGTTTTTCCAGAAATGCTAACACCATGGTTTGGTCAATGGTGATATCATTGACGGCATTAGAAATGTTCTTTTGCGCAAATTTTCGATATTGTTTAATGGTTCTTTCGATAGCATGAAAAACAGTTTCCGATGGTATTGAGCTGATCATATATTACATGTTTGACACAAATATAGTTGATATATCAATTGTATTCAATAAAATTATAATTTCCTTAACTTTTGGGATATTTGGTTTTACATTTAAATAACCAAATAATACACTTATATTTGAGAGTCTCATGTAGCCGATGTTACAATTAGAAATTGGTGGGTTATCTACAATAGAATCAGTAATAGCACAGTAATAATAATTTATTTTTTAATAAAGGTTTTTGGGAAAACTTTTAAAAAACCTAGGGAACTACAGGTGTTAATAAATTTGTGATAACATGATTAATATATCGAGTTAGAGTAAAAATAAGTAAATGACTATACTAGATCTAGTAGGAACATATACCATAATTGGTAAAAATCAAGAAGAGACAGATCTCAATTATACTGGTACGTTGACGCTAAGTGTTGATGCCAATAATAGAATTGAAGCCAAATGGCTAATTAATAAGGAGCAAGAACAAGTAGGAACAGGCTTTTTTAAGGATCAAATTTTAGTAATTAACTTTAACTATCAAGGTGAAGATAAATATTTGTATAAAGGGATTGTAGTTTATCGTTGTATTTCAAAAGATATATTAGATGGGTTTTGGTCAGAAAAACATGGAAACCCATTGTATTTGGGTGAGGAACGTTGTTTTAGATTAAAAGAAGAGCAAGAGAAACTTGATTAAAAATTAGATATTTCTGCAGAAATTTTAATATAGAATATTCTTTATGAACAGAGAAAGTGGTGCTAAAAAAGCAAAAAGACCTTGGCCAACTAAAGATGCCATGGAGCAGATTTACGAAAAGAAGCTATGGGGAGGTACCGAATTTAATTTTTACTCCGGTAAAGGATCGCATGATCCTGAGATAGTAAATCCATATATAGGGGTGTTAATATCATTTTTAAAGTCTTTTAAAAAAGGACTTAAGGTATGTGATTTAGGTTGTGGAGATTTTAATGTAGGGGCAGCATTAGTAAAATATACGAAGCAATATGTTGCAGTAGATATCGTAGGAAACCTTATTGAACATAATAAAGATAACTTTAAAGAAGAAAATTTAGAATTTCATTGTTTGGATATCGCAGTAGATAATTTACCTTCTGGAGATTGTGCTATAGTAAGACAAGTGCTACAACATTTATCGAATACTGAAGTGCAGCAAGTACTGCGTAAATTAGCTGATTTTAAATATGTTATTTTAACAGAGCACGTGCCGAAAGGGGATTTTATTCCAAATAAAGATATTGTTTCAGGACAAGGAATTCGGTTAAAAAAACAAAGTGGTTTAAACGTATTAGCTACTCCATTTAATTTTCAAGTGAAAGAAGAGAAATCACTACTATCGGTTACTTTAAATGATAATAAAGGAATTATTATAACTACGCTGTACACCATTTTTTAAACAGAAACAGATTAAATATATAAGTTATGATAAAAAAAGTAGTCGGATATTTATTTTATGTATTAAGTGTTTTATTAGCACTAGGTGTCATTTTTGTAAGCATACCTAAAGTATTCAATAATTTTTTTACGAAAGGTTTTTTTTATATTTTAGGGCAATCACTGGGGTTGTTTTTTACAAGTTTTATTATTTATATTTTATTTAAGTATGGCAGGAAATGGACAAAAAAGCAACCTAAATTAGAAATTGATAGTTTAGGTGATAAAAGTCAATAAGCAGGATATATCCAACAGTAGTGGTTTTACTATAATCCCTTCTGTATAGTATAATTACTTAATAATGTTTGCGTTATGTGCATGTAGGTGCCGTTGAACTGCGTTATATTACAGTTTGGCTAATATAAGTAAGATTGATTTTAAGCCTATAAATAAATACTTATATTGATATAGCAAATATATAAGAATCAATTTATGAAAACAATCAACAAAGTTTCAGTATTTTTTGTGTGTATTGTAGTAAGTTTGATGTTATCTTGTTCTAAAGAAGAAATCGTCCTTCCCCAAAAGGAATCTTTAAGAAATACTTTGGAGGAGAAGATGCTAAATTTACCAAATACTACAGTTACTAATCAAAGAGCAGTTTTGACCTATAAAGGTCAATTATGTGGTGATGTTATTACCGCAACTCATGCAACTACACATTCCATAGCGAATTCAGCCTTTTGGGATTATTACTATTTTGAAGGGAATGCTGGAGATGAAATTTCTATTTCTGTTCCGAGAACTTCCGAAAATATGGATACTGCATTCTCTCTATTTGAAGGAACAACTACTGAAAATACGGAGGTAAATATACTTGATGGTGGTGCTAATATGACATTGCTTGAATTCAAAGATGATGAAGTGCCCAACCCATATAACAGTTGTTGGCGAGATTCTGAATTAATAAATTACATTTTACCTAATACAGCAACCTATACACTAGCAGTATTTGATTTTCTTAGTTGCGGAGAACCATTAACATATGAAATAACTACCATTGGAATAGCATGTGAAATAGATGCAGATGATGATGGTTGTATGGATAGTGTAGATCCACATCCTAATTCGAATCAAGATGCTACAGTGATTATGGATGGATGCGATTCTGGGATAACCAATGTATTTGTTACAGATTGTAGTACCATGGCAGACCTTATTACAGATTGTGCTAATGAAGCTACTAATCACGGTGATTTTGTAAGTTGTGTTGCTCATTTAACCAACGAATGGAAGGAAGCTGGATTTATTACAGGAAAAGAAAAAGGCAAAATACAGTCTTGTGCAGGACAATCTGCTATTCCTTAAAGCATAATTGCAAAAATAATGTATGGTTTTAAAGCTTCTAAAGTTTTAAAACCTTTTTTCTTATCTAAAAACTAGACCAAGAAAAAAGTAATTGATACCGGTAACACGTTTTACCGAAGAAGTAAAATAGGATACCGATTTTTTTATTGTTAAGTAAAATTATTATTACAGAATCATCTAAAGTGTATCATAAAAAAGATATTGATTTACAAAATTTATTCTGGGTGAAAGCGTCCCATTTTTGATTAATTCTTGTGAGAAAAAATTAATGGAAGCTCGTTCAAAAGAAAACATATTGTGAATAGCAACTAAATACCAAAGCTACTTTGCATAATTTGCTGGGTTATTAAGAATGTCATAATTTGTTATTGAAGGTTAAGAATGTTTTCTTGCTCGGAAGTTTTATCTTTATGTATTTAATCTGTTTTAACGATGATATTATTAGCCGTTTGGAGGAAAGGAGGTGAATTTCTAAAATGGCATCTTCAAGCTAAAAATGTTATGAAATATGAAAAATAGTACATTAGTTTTTGATTAAAAACTGAGCTATTCCTCTCAGGACTTTGTTTCTTCCTATCTACCTTAAAGTAGCTTATTTATAAATATTAAAAGTATGATCTTCATTGTACTAAAATAGCTACATTCGCAACTTCAAAAACCAATACTTTCCAGTGGCAACTACATCCCAAAACATTTATTTAACTAAGAAAGAGAAACTGAGTTGTAAAACCTGTGGAGCTAAGGTTGCTAAAGGAAAAGCTTTTGTGGCTGAAAGTGAAAACCATAAGGGTACTTGCTTTAGCTGCTCTTCATTTGTGGGTTATGTCATGTTGCCTCCAGGAGATGCCGCCATGACTAGAAGATCAAAAAAATACTCTGCTTTGTGTGGGGTTGTATTGTTTTGGAATCAACGTAGAAAACGATATGAACGTAAAGGACAACTGGTAGAAGAAAGTGCTATAGAAAAGGCTCGCTTAGAATGTGAGTCGGACAAGGAATCGCGCGTTTTGAAAAATAAAAAAGCCGCTGCTATACGTGTCATACAAGACAAGGCCTATATCATTATTTTTGCCGAAGCTATCCGACACCGCTATCCGAATTGTCCTAAGAACAGAGAACATGAAATTGCAGCCCATGCCTGTGAAAAATACAGTGGAAGGGTAGGGCGTACTGCAAATGCCAAACAGTTTGATGGCAAAATGATTGATTTAGCTGTAGAAGCACATATCAGACATACCGAAACAAATTACGATAATCAATTCGGAAAAGGGAAAGGTAAAAAGGAAATTCGCTCAAATGTAAAGTTTGACATTCACCGAATACTACAGAATTGGCTAGGTAAGTAATAGGGCGAGTTTTTGATACTCCTAAAATTTCTTATTATGAGTTAGCTATTTGCTTATGTGCTAATAAAATAGATTAACTATATTCTTCATAAAAAAATAGTTAATTATATTTTTAAACACTGTTAGTTTGTTCATACATTGACAAAAATACATGTAATACAATCAATAAAAGCCCTTGAAACTCAAGGGCTTTTATATGCAAGTTGTGAGCTAAGAGTTTTATTATCAGTAGTTTTATATGAAAACAATAGTTAAACTATTTGTTTTTAATAGTAATACTATTACATTTGCAAAGTATTACAATGGAAAATTTAGCTATACATATAAAAATAAGCACTGCCTTATATACTAAAAACCCTGAATCGTCTGATTTAGGGAAACGAATAGTATCTAAGAGTATCGAAATGATAAAAGAATTAGGTTTCGAATCGTTTACGTTTAAAAAATTAGGTATAGCTATTAATTCTAATGAGAGTTCTATTTATAGATACTTTGATAATAAGCATACTTTATTAGTATACTTGGTAAATTGGTATTGGAGTTGGATTGAGTACAGACTTTTTTTCGCTACGACTAATATTGTAGACAAAGAGGATAAATTATTGAAAGCGGTTACGCTTCTTACCGAAGCAGTAAAGGAGGATACTGATTTTTCATATGTTAACGAAGTATTGTTAAGTGAAATTATTATTACAGAATCATCTAAAGCGTATCATACTAAGGATATTGATTCCGAAAATGAAAAAGGTTTTTATAAACCTTACAAAAGGGTAGTTGAAAGAGTAAGTAATATGGTATTGGAAGTTAATTCAGACTTTGAATTTCCACACATGCTTGTTTCAACAGTTATTGAAGGAGCCCATCAGCAACGTTATTTTTCAGAGCATTTACCTTCACTTACGGATGTAGAAGAAGGGAAGAACAATATTGTTCGGTTTTATAAGGATCTCGTTTTAAAGTTGGTGAAAAAGTAATGGTTATAACTAATTACATACAGCACTTTTTTGTTCGAATATTATTTTTATTCGTAGTCTTTTCTATGCTAGGAGAGGCTTCCTTTAATGTTATATCTTTATTTTCTGCTGAAGAGGTAGAAAATACGCTGGCCATTTCTGATAACAGCCTTGAAAATGAAGAGCCTTCTTCCGAAACGGAGGAATCTTTAGATGAGGATAAAATTGAAATAGCGTTTTATAGGAATACTTTTATGGACTTTGTAATAAATATAGATGAGTTCTTAATAAAAAATGATGTAATCTCCTCAAATCTTAGCGAGGAAGTACATTCTCCACCCCCAGAAGTTATAGTATAGTCTTCGTTTTAGTCAGCACCTATATTACTTTGCAAAGTATAAAAGCTGATTTATTTCGCTAAATTTTTTAACAATAATTAATCAATCTTTCTTTCTATGTGATTGATTAGAATTCTTATGCATTCAATAAGAACGTACTATAACTATGGGAAAACATATAATGACACCATGGCAACGCTTTATGGGCTTGCTAAAATTAGATAAAAGAGATATTAAACAAATTTTTTTCTATGCTGTATTTGCTGGCTTAGTAGCTTTATCTCTTCCTTTAGGCATACAAGCTATAATCAACCTTATTCAAGGCGCTCAAATTTCTACTTCTTGGATAGTATTAGTAATTTTGGTAACACTTGGAGTAGCTTTTCAGGGTGGACTTCAACTAATGCAAATTCGTATTTTAGAAAATATTCAACAGAAGATATTTACACGCTCTTCCTTTGAGTTTGCCTATCGATTTCCGAAAATAAAAGCGAAGGAATTGAATAGCTATTATCCCCCAGAATTAGCCAATCGTTTTTTTGATACGCTTACGGTGCAGAAAGGGCTCTCTAAAATACTTATAGATTTTCCAGCAGCTGTGTTGCAGATTGTTTTTGGGATTATCTTATTGTCTTTTTACCACTCTTTTTTTATCATCTACGGGTTTTTGTTGCTGTTTCTGATTTATATTGTTTTTAAGTTTACTGCTAAAAAAGGTTTAAATACCAGTTTGAAAGAATCTAAGAGTAAGTATAAAGTAGCGCATTGGATTCAAGAAATTTCCAGAGCTCTTGTCAGTTTTAAATTATCGGGAAATACGCAATTAGCCATGAATAGAAATGATGAATTTACCATGAAGTATCTAGTTGCAAGAGAAAATCATTTCAAAGTATTGATCATCCAGTTTATTCAAATGATAGGCTTTAAAATTTTGGTAACAGCTGGGTTGCTTATTGTTGGTGGTTTACTGGTTTTAAATCAGAAAATGAATATCGGGCAATTTGTAGCAGCTGAGATAATCATTCTTTTAATTATTAATTCTGTAGAAAAATTGATTACAGGTTTAGAAACTTTTTATGATGTGTTAACGTCATTAGAAAAGATAGGAGAGTTTGTCGATAAAGATATTGAGAATCAAGAAGGTATTGATCCTTTTGCAACGGATAAATCTTTAAAAATTGAATTAGAAGGCATGGGGTATAAGTTTTCTGATGGTGTTTCAGTACTGACAGGTATGAATCTAACTATTAAAAATGGGGATAGAGTTTTACTGAATGGTGATTCAGGAGCGGGAAAAACTACTTTGTTGAAGTTAATTTCTGGATTAATAGAACCAACAAAAGGGACTATATATGTAAATGATACCTCTATTAAAGGAATATGTCCAAATAGGTATAGGAGCAAATTGGGACTAGTACTTTCAGAGCAGCAACCTTTTGAAGGCACTATTTTGGAAAATATAATTTTTGATAGGAAGGATGTTCCTCGTGATCGTATTAATGAAGTCCTTAAACATATTGGGTTGTTGGCTTTTGTTAAAAAACAACCTAATGGCTTGGATACGGTTTTATATCCACAAGGGCAAGAAATTTCAAATACTATATCGAAACGAATACTGTTGGCAAGAGCCGTCATTAATGAACCAAAATTACTATTGCTTAAAGATCCGTTGGATCATTTTGAGCAGCAGGAAGCCCAAAGGATTATGACTTATTTATCCGATCCAAAACAACCTTGGGCGCTAATAGTTGTTTCCAGAAATGAATTTTGGAAAAAAGTTTGTACTCAAACGATCACTCTTGATCAAAAAAATCATTAATACTTATAAAGATGCTTAATATTTCTCATAATCAGCTTAATAAAAAAATAAAACTTGAAAGCTATTCTGCTTTTTCAAGGGTGTTTAGGCCCAGCCACTTTAACATATTTAATAAGTTTTTGGTTGCTTTCGCCATAGTGGGTTTGGTAATTCTGTTTTTGCCATGGACACAGAATGTTACCGGAAATGGTTATGTAACTACTTTAACTCCCAGTCAAAGACCTCAGACCATTCAATCGCCTATTCCTGGAAAGATTGAAAACTGGTTTGTTAAAGAAGGTGATTTTGTTAAAAAAGGAGATACGATACTGCGTATTTCTGAAGTTAAAACGGAGTATCAAGACCCGAAATTAATAGAACGAACAGAGCAACAGGTAGAAGCTAAAAATAGTTCAGCAATTTCATATGAAGAAAAGATACTTTCATTAGATAATCAAGCAGCGGCTTTAATTAGAGAGCGTAACTTGAAATTGGAGCAAGCTAAAAATAAAATTGAACAAGTTCGTTTTAAGGCCGTTTCAGACAGTACAAATTTAATTGCAGTTCGCAAGAACTATACTATTGCCGAGGTTCAATACAATCGTAGTGCTCAGCTAGAAAAGGAAGGCTTAAAGGCTAAGGCAGATGTAGAGCAAAAACTTTTAAAATGGCAAGAGATGCAGGCAAAGCAAATTGCTCAAGAAAATAAACTTTTGGTTAGCAAAAATCAATTGATAAATGCGAAGGTTGATATCAATAGAATTAAAGCATCTTACGCCGATAAAATAGCCAAATCCAGAAGTAATAGAGCTACAGCTGCTTCTGCAAAATTTGAAGCATTAGCCCAAGTTGCTAAATTGGAAAACCAATCCTCTAATTATCAGCTGAGAAAAGAAATGTATTATATCACAGCACCTCAAAGTGGACATATTAACCATGTTTTACGGTCTGGGATAGGGGAAACTTTTAAAGAAGGTGAAAAGCTTGTAGGTATCATGCCTTCAGATTATCAATTAGCTGTGGAAACATATGTAGACCCAATAGACTTACCCTTAATACATAAAGGAGAAAAAGTTAGTATACAGTTTGATGGCTGGCCAGCTATTTTTTTCAGTGGTTGGCCTAATACTTCACACGGAACTTATGTAGGGAAAGTTGTTGCAATAGAGAATGTTATCAGTGAGAATGGGAAATTTAGAATACTTATTGCTCCAGATTCTATTTATAACGTATGGCCTAAAAATATTAGAGTGGGATCAGGAGCTTACACAATAGCATTACTAGAAGATGTACCTATTTGGTATGAGCTATGGAGGCAACTTAATGGTTTTCCTCCTAATTATTATACCCCGATTAAAGATGCTGTTAAAAAGTAGAAACATATGAAACAATTTATAAAAAGTAGTATATTATTTCTGGTTTTAGTTGCAACTGAATCAATATTTTCACAAAATTCAAAAGAGATGAATACCCTTTCTTTTGAAGCTTATATAGCTTATGTTAAACAACATAATCCTTTGATGAAAAAAGCTAATTTGAGATTGAGTTTAGGTGAAGCAACCTTACTTAAAGCTAGGGGAGGTTTTGATCCGAAAATTGCAGTAGATTATGAACGTAAAAAGTTTAAAGAAACAGAATACTTTGATCAGCTTTCTTCAACCTTTAAAATTCCTACTTGGTATGGGGTAGGGTTTAATGTCAAATATGAAGAAAATACTGGTGCTTATTTAAACCCTAATCTAAAGGTTCCTGATGGAGGTTTATATAGTGCGGGAGTTTCTTTATCATTGGCTCAAGGCCTATTGATTAATGAACGAATGGCTTCTTTGAAAAAAGCTAAATTTTTTATGCAGCAAACTAAAGCAGAGCGTGATGTACTCGTAAATGAGTTAATTTATAACGCTAGTAAAGCATATTTTAAGTGGTTAAGTGCGACTAATGAGGTGGATATTTATACAGCCTTTTTACAGAACGCTCAAACTCGGTTGAATGCCGTTAAAAAAAGTGTAGCAGCAGGGGATAAAGCAAAAATAAATATTACCGAGGCAAGAATTACATTTTTTAATAGACAATTGAACTTGGAAGCAGTTCTTTTAAAAGAGAAAAAAGCCTCACTTGAAGCTAGTAATTACCTTTGGGTTAATGATATTCCTTTAGAATTAAAAGAGGAAATTAAGCCTATAAAAACAGAACTATATATTTTAGAAGAAGTGCATGTAATGGATGGAGTTACAAATCCTAAATACGTTGTGGATAATCATCCTAAAATTTTAAGTTATGATGCAAAAATAAAAAGCCTGCAAGTAGATCGCTCCCTTAAAAAAAATAAACTCTTGCCTAAAATAAATCTGCAGTATAATTTTTTGAGTAAAGAGAATAATCAGTTAAATACATTTAATACTGGGGACTATAAGGCTTTTGTGAATTTCAGTGTGCCTATTTTTTTAAGAAAGGAAAGGGGAGACTTGAAATTAGCGAGACTTAAATTACAAGAAAAAAACTTTGAGCGAACTGCCACTTCTTTATACTTACAAAACAAGATAGGAGCAGTAAAAGCTGAAATTAGATCGCTGAATACTCAAAATAGTTTAATTAAAAATATGGTAAACGATTACAAAATGTTAGTTCAAGCAGAAGAAAGAAAATTTCTCATGGGAGAAAGCTCGTTATTTTTGATTAATTCTCGTGAACAAAAACTTATGGATGCTCGTTTAAAAGAAAACACTTTGCTAATAAAACAATTAAATGCGAAAGCTTCATTACATAATGTATTGGGGGTTTAAGTGATTTCAAGAGTATTGTTGTTTATATAATTTATGTTAAGAATCAGTTAGGAAGGTATAAAAGCTAACAATTCAAAATAGTTTTATGAAGATGGTGTTGTCAAATGGTACTTTTGAATTTGTTATTTGGTAGCATACTAAGTTTTGAAGTATCTAAAAGTTCGCGGAGGACTCTTGTTAATTCATCAGAATTACACTGTAGTTTTTCTTGTAACTCTCTTGAATTTAGGGATGTGTTTTTTAATAGTTCCATAATTTGAAGTTGTAAGTTAGGTGTCTTTTCTCGCTCAGAAATTTTCTCTGCAATGCAAAAGGAGCATATACCACATGTTTTGTTTGAATGCTCTCCAAAATAATCAAGTAATAATATTTCTTTGCAAACATCAGTCGTTTCTATATAACGAGTAACAGCTGCTAATTGTTCCTTTTTTAAATTGTTTTGCTGTGTTAAATATTTCGATACTCTGCTTATTGTTCTGTCGTCTTCTCGAGGTTCTAATAAGGTAATATTAATATCGGAATCAAATAATTTTAAATCTATAATGTTATTTTTTTCAAGACTTTGTAATTGTTCTTTTATAGTTGCTTTTGAGCTACTTATTTGTGTTGCTATATAACTTAAATCAATAGTAATATTGCTTTCAAACGCGCCTCCGTATTTTCTGAGGATAAAGTTTAATAATGTATTGTGTTGCTTGTGAGTACTGATGTACTGTATTAGGTTAAAGCTATCAACCAAAAATTGAAGTGTCGTTTTGTTTTTAAACTCTTTAGAAAATCGTAATACTCCTTGTCTATCTAAAAAAGTAATAGCATTTACCGTTTTAGCAATGTTAAGTTTGTATCGATTACAAAACTCATAAATGTTAAAATCATAGGTAATATGTTCACCTTCTTGATAGGCTATACCCAAATAACTACAGAGTTTTTTATAAACGAACTTTAAATCAGATATTTCAGGAAGTGTATTTGTAATTTGATGTTTTAGCGAAGGGATATCACTTTGACTATTTAATATAACAGCAAAAGCTTTTTCTCCATTTCTTCCAGCTCTTCCGGCTTCTTGATAATAGTTTTCAATATTTTCAGTAGGAGTTAGGTGAATGACTGTTTTTACATCTGGTTTATCAATACCCATTCCAAATGCATTGGTTGCAACCATTGCCTGAGCTTGGTTTTGCATCCATAAATTAAAGTGGGTGTTTTTTTCTTTTGTAGTCAACCCTCCGTGGTAGTATGTGGAGGAAATTCCTTGTTCAATTAAATACTCGCTTAGTTGTTTTGTTTTTTTTCTGTTCCTAACATAAACAATTGACGATTGTCTGTTTTTTTGAAGTATACGAAGTAATTTACTGTATTTGTCTTCGGTATTAAAAACCATATACGCTAGATTTCCTCTTTTGAAAGAGCTTTTAAATATAGCAGGTTTATTTAATTGAAGGTTTTCAATAATGTCATCAATTACTTTTGGTTTTGCGCTTCCTGTAAGTGCTATTATTGGTGTTTTTGGAAGAAGTTCTCTAACCTTTTGAATATTGGTGTAAGCTGGTCTAAAATCATTTCCCCATTGTGATATACAATGTGCTTCATCAACCGCAATTAAGTTAATGTTAAATTTACTTAAGCGTTCTATAACTAATTCTGACTGTAGGCGTTCAGGGGAAAGATACATGAATTTATAGGTTCCGTATAAGCAATTGTTGAGTTCTCTATCTAAATCCTGATAACTTAAAGAACTATCCAAAGCGATGGCTTTAATTCCTTTACTATTTAGGTTTTGCACCTGATCTTTCATCAGAGCAATTAACGGGGAAACAACCAAACAAATTCCGTCTAATAATATCCCAGGAATTTGATAACATATTGATTTCCCTCCTCCAGTAGGTAATAACACAAAGGTATCCTTTTGAGCTATTACACTGTTTATAATATCTTTTTGTAAAGGTCTGAATTCATGATAATCCCAATGCTTTTTTAATATGTCAAGAGCTGATGGAGCCATTAAGAATATTCAACTACATTTAAAATATAATTGGCTCTATCACTAACATCACCTGTAGGAACTTCACATACTTCATACCCAAGCTTAGTGTAGGTGTTTTTTAAATTATCTTGTATTTTTATTGCCTCTTCAAAACTTTCATATCGTTCATTATCGTTTTTGAAAATTTTTTTCCAAGCAGGGAACATAAAAACAAAATCGTAAATATATTTTTCAGAAGCAGTTAATGCTTCTGATGAACTTTCAACGTTTATATATTCATTGTAGGCAATAATGTCTGGTAATCCACGATCAATAAAAACAAAATTATTTTCTAAATCATTACAAGCATCAAATTGAGCAATTCTACCAGTCAGTAGCTTTTGGTTAAATTCATCAGGATTAGTTAAAAACAATTGCTTGATACCTCGATTTTGGGCTTCCAAAATAATTTCTCGAGATACTTCTTGAAAACAGATATAACCTCGTTTTCCTAATTCTGACAGTATTGTTGTTTTACCTGATCCAGGACTTCCAATTAAAAGAATTCGTTTCATTTATGTAAAAAATAATAAGAAACAGCAAATTAACTAATTAACTAGGAATAAAAACAAATTTAGGTTAATAATATGCTTTATATTTGTAACCTAAATTTAAGTAATACTATGAGTACAACTCCAAATTCTGAAGAATTTTATTTAAAACTAAAGTCACAGTTAGAAGATTTGACTGTTTTCCCTGCACTATACTTGTATAAGTTTATTGTTCCTACAAAGGAAGATGATACTAAAGTATTAGAAGTGACTAATAAGTTTGATAATTTAGGAGCAGCAATTAAGACAAAAAAGTCTAAAAATGGAAAGTATACCAGTGTTTCTATTGAAGTGAAAATGAAATCGGCTGATGCCATAATTGAAAAATATAAGGAAATTACTGTAATAGAAGGGATTATTTCTTTATAATTTGTACCTATAGCTCATTAAAAATTATTACTTTGCAAGTGTAATTTACTTCAAAGGTGAAACAAACCAGTTTTCTTAATCAACTGCGTTAGGATAAGCACATGAGGTATGAATAACAATAACATTTTCGTTTGGAGGCATCCCGATGCTATCAGGACGAAAATTAACTCCACTGGAGGAATTAAAATAGCAAATACATTTTGATAGAAAATATAGAGTACAATACTGAACGAAACCATTTAATTATACCTGAATACGGAAGACATCTTCAAAAAATGGTAGATCATGCGGTTTCAATAGAAGATGCTGTTGAGCGTAATAAAGTTGCTAAAGCAATTATTGACGTAATGGGAAATTTGAACCCGCACTTACGTGATGTTGCTGATTTTAAGCATAAGTTATGGGATCAGTTGTTTATCATTTCAGATTTTAAATTAGATGTAGAGTCTCCTTTTGATAAACCAACTAGAGAAGAATTAGCGGCAAGACCTGAACCGCTTCACTATCCACAAAACTTTCCAAAGTACCGTTTTTATGGAAATAACATCAAACGAATGATTGATGTAGCTTTAGGATGGGAAGAAGGTGATTTAAAGCAAGCACTTATTGCAACGGTTGCTAATCATATGAAAAAATGTTTCCTAAACTGGAATAAAGATACTGTTGAAGATGCGGTTATCTTTAGACATTTATATGAATTATCGGATGGAGGAATAGATGTTACTACTCATGATTTAGTATTAGTAGAATCTAGTAAATTGATAAATGTAAAAAGCCGTCAAAGTACTAGTAAAACTCATTCTCATTCAAAAGGTAGTAAGGGGCACAGAAGTTCAAGTAAAAACACAGGCCGTAAAAGGTATTAATCTAACCAGTTTTAATGGGATCATTTCAAATAGAAGGAGGACACAAGCTAAAAGGTGAAATCCAACCTCAAGGAGCAAAAAATGAAGCGCTACAAATTTTATGTGCAGTTTTGTTAACTCCAGAAAAAGTAACAATCAATAACATTCCAGATATTATAGATATTAATAAACTAATTAGTTTATTAGGGAATCTTGGAGTGAAAATTCAGAAATTAGCCCACGGATCGTATTCGTTTCAAGCTGATGAATTAAACTTAAACTATCTAGAAACTCCAGATTTTAAAAAAGAAGGGAGTTCTTTACGTGGATCAATTATGATTGTAGGTCCTTTATTAGCCCGTTTTGGTAAAGGATATATTCCGAAACCAGGAGGTGATAAAATTGGACGTCGTCGTTTAGATACTCATTTTGAAGGCTTTATTAAACTAGGAGCTAATTTTCGTTACAACAGAGAAGAATATTTCTATGGTGTAGAGGCTGATAAATTAGTTGGAACCGACATGTTGCTTGATGAAGCGTCAGTTACTGGAACAGCAAATATATTAATGGCTGCTGTTTTAGCAGAAGGGAAAACGACTATTTATAATGCTGCTTGTGAGCCTTATATTCAACAATTAAGTAAAATGTTGAATAGTATGGGAGCAAAAATCACTGGAGTAGGATCAAACTTACTTACTATTGAAGGAGTAGAATCTTTAGGTGGTTGTGTGCATACGGTATTGCCAGATATGATTGAAATTGGTAGTTGGATAGGTCTAGCTGCAATTACAAAAAGTGAAATTACTATTAAAAATGTAAGTTGGGATAATTTAGGAAACATCCCGTCTGTATTCAGAAAGTTAGGGGTTACTCTTGAAAAGAGAGGTGATGATATTTATATCCCAGAACATAAAGATGGATATGAAATCCAAAACTATATTGATGGATCTATATTAACTGTTGCTGATGCTCCTTGGCCTGGGTTTACACCTGATTTATTGAGTATTGTATTGGTTATGGCCACTCAAGCTAGAGGAAGTGTATTAATACATCAAAAAATGTTTGAAAGTAGGTTATTCTTCGTAGATAAACTGATTGATATGGGAGCTAAGATCATATTATGTGATCCGCATAGAGCATCTATTATCGGTCATGATTTCAAATCGCAGTTAAAAGCTACAACAATGGTATCTCCAGATATTAGAGCTGGTATTTCATTATTGATTGCTGCGCTTTCTGCTAAAGGAACGAGTATCATTCATAACATTGAACAAATAGATAGAGGGTACGAAAGAATAGATGAACGTTTACGTGCAATAGGAGCTAAGATTGTTAGGACTGCATAAAAACTATTCAGTATAAATTTATATTAAAAGGCTGCAATTGCAGTCTTTTACTTTTTCAATACTTTCAGTTCAATACGTCTGTTTTCTTTCTGAATTTGAATAGTACTTTCTGGGAAATCTAATGGTCTTGTGAAACCGTACCCTTTATAGGAAAGCCTATTGGCTTTAATACCTTTTTTAATAAAGGTATTGTATATGTTTTTTGCTCGTTCTGTTGATAGTGCAAGATTATCTGGATTGGCTACTTTTGACTCGTATTCTTCTTTATCTCCACAACATACATGTCCTTCAATTGATACTTTTAGCTTAGGATAGGCCTTCAATATTTTTATAATCCCCTCTAAATCTTCTTTTGAAGCGTTCGTAATGTTAGGAGTGCTAATATGAAAATTAGTGTGTTTTATGCGGAGTTTTTCACCCACAGTCAGTTTTGGTAATTGTGATAGGTATCGTTGTTTCCTAGTTAAACTTACATAAACCTCTTTTGGTTTTTCATAGGATAAAATTAAGTCTACTTTTCGGTGCTTACTATTACCTCCTTCAATGGTAGCTTCTGCTATTTCTTCATCCAACTCTCCTAAACCTTGTTGTGCAATAGCTTTAAATTGATAATTGTTGGTAACATAAGTATACGTTGCCTTTGCTCTTTTTTTGGATAACTTATTGTTATACACATGGTTTCCAATAAAATCTGTATACCCTTTAATTCTTATCTGTAGTACATCATCTAACTTAATATCTTTAAAAAAGTTTTGTAATTGGACTTGATGAGCTTCCGTAATACTGAATTTAGCACTATCAAAAAAGAGCTGTAAACTATCAGGTTTTTTAGTTTGCGAAAAGCCATACGAAGTAATGAGTAAAAGAATAAGTAATTTTAGTTTCATGTTTTTTATTCACTTAATACACTATAGATAGCGCATTATAAGTAGGTTTAGCCTACAATATAATAAAGTTTTGATTATTGATTGTATATTTGCAGTCCAAAATTTAGGTATGAGAACGAAATCACTTAAGAAGAACAAGATTAATGTAGTTACTTTAGGATGCTCTAAAAACGTCTATGATTCAGAGGTTTTAATGGGGCAATTAAAAGCTAATGGTAAGGACGTTGCACATGAAGAGGAAGGTAATATTGTGGTTATTAATACCTGTGGTTTTATCAATAATGCGAAAGAAGAATCTGTAAATACTATTTTAGAGTATATGCAGAAGAAAGAAGATGGAGAAGTTGATAAAGTTTTTGTAACAGGATGTTTGAGTGAACGTTATAAACCAGATTTAGAAAAAGATATTCCGAATGTAGATGAGTATTTTGGGACTACACAGTTACCACAATTACTAAAAGCATTAGGTGCAGACTATAAGCACGAATTAATAGGGGAACGTTTAACGACAACGCCTAAAAATTATGCGTACTTAAAAATTGCTGAAGGATGTGATCGCCCGTGTTCATTTTGTGCAATTCCTTTAATGAGAGGAAAACACAAATCTACTCCAATTGAAAACTTAGTAATTGAAGCGGAGAAGTTAGCTGCTGATGGTGTTAAGGAATTGATTTTAATTGCTCAAGATTTAACCTATTACGGATTAGATTTATACAAAAAAAGAAACTTAGCTGAGTTGTTAAAAGCTTTAGCTGCTGTAGAAGGAATAGAGTGGATTCGTTTACACTATGCTTTCCCTACAGGTTTTCCGATGGATGTGTTGGAGTTGATGAAAGTAGAGCCTAAAATTTGTTACTACTTAGATATTCCATTACAACATATTGCAGATGATTTATTAAAATCGATGCGTAGAGGAACTACACAGGAAAAAACTACTAAGTTGATAAATGACTTTAGAGCTATGGTGCCTGAAATGGCTATTCGTACTACTTTAATAGTTGGGTATCCTGGAGAAACAGAAGAACATTTCCAGACCTTGAAGAAATGGGTGGAAGAAATGCGCTTTGAGCGTCTTGGGTGTTTTACTTATTCTCATGAAGAAAATACACATGCCTATAATTTAGTAGATGATGTTCCGCAGGAAGTGAAGCAACAACGTGCTAACGAAATTATGGATATTCAATCGCAAATTTCTTGGGAATTAAACCAGGAGAAAGTAGGGAATACATATCGTTGTATTATCGATCGTAAAGAAGGAAATTACTTTGTAGGAAGAACGGAGTCTGATTCACCTGATGTTGATAATGAAGTTTTGATTGATGCTGAGAAGTATTACTTAAAACAAGGTGAATTTGCTGATATTAAAATTATTGAAGCTGCTGATTTTGATTTATACGGTATTGTAGAATAATTCGTCAGTTCGAGTTAATTTTATGATTGAAAATAAATAAAATTTGTATCGAGAATTAATAAAAAAAAAGAGCTTGTGAAAACAAGCTCTTTTTTTTTGTAATACGATATTGAAAATACCGACAGAGGAATCATATATTTTTTTAAAACTAAGTATCTTTACCAAAAAACGATATTCATGTCAAGTATTCCTTTTAGAGCAACAAATTATTTTTCATCATTTATATGCGATTATCTAGAGGAACATGCTGATTTGAAACCTTTTTATAATAGATTTCCAAACATTGATAATTTTGAAGTTCAAATAGAAGAGAAGCGTAATTCTGAACTTGTTTCAGAATTTCATCGTGAAATTTTAGCTGAGGTACTTCAAAAACAATATCAACATATAAATACTTCAAATGCAACTGCTAAAAATATAGCGTTGTTGCAGCAGCAAAATACATTCACCATTACAACGGGCCATCAGTTAAATTTATTTACTGGACCATTATACTTTTTGTGTAAAATTATTTCTACCATTAATTTATGTGAGGAGTTAAGGATAAAGCATCCCGAAAATAATTTTGTTCCTGTGTATTGGATGGCAACAGAGGATCATGATTTTGAAGAAATAAATTATTTCAATTTTAAAGGAAGTAAAGTACAATTGAATCGTGATTTTGGTGGAGCAGTAGGGGAATTATCTACTAAAGGCTTGGAAGAAGTATCTGCGTTGTTTTCTGAAAAATTAGGGTCAGGTAAAAACGCAGCATATTTAAGAGAGTTATTTAATAAGGCGTATATAGATCATTCTAATCTAGCAGATGCAACTCGATTCTTAGCAAATGAATTATTCGGAGAATATGGATTGGTGGTATTAGACGCTAATGATTCAGGATTAAAACAGTTATTTATTCCATATATAAAACAAGAGTTATTACAACAGACTTCATTTAAAGAAGTTTCAGAAACGATTGAAAAGTTTCCTAGTGATTATAAGATACAAGTGAATCCAAGAGAAATAAACTTGTTCTATATCACCAAGGGAGTTCGAGAACGTATCATAAAAAAAAATGGCAGTTTTAGTGTAAACAATACAACTATTAAATGGACTGAAAATGAACTACTAAAACACCTCTATGAGGTGCCGGGGCGCTTTTCACCTAATGTATTGTTACGTCCGTTATATCAAGAAGTAGTGTTGCCAAACTTATCTTATATAGGTGGAGGAGGGGAGCTGGCCTATTGGTTGGAGTTGAAAGCAATGTTTAAAGAATTTGATGTGATATTTCCAATGTTATTATTGCGTAATTCCGTATTGATAATTCCGGAAGCGCAACAAAAAAAGTTAGAAAAACTTAAACTATCAACTTCAGAACTGTTTTTAAAACAAACCGATTTGGTAGCTCAGAAAACAAAAGAACTATCTGGATTAGATATCGATTTCTCTACTCAAAAAAAGTTTTTAAAAGAGCAATTTAATGAGTTGTATAAAGTAGCTAAACAAACTGACGAATCATTTGTTGGGGCAGTGGCAGCACAAGAGAAGAAGCAATTAAAAGGATTAGATAATTTAGAAAAGCGACTGTTAAGAGCAGAGAAACGTAAGTTTAAAGAAAAACTTAATTCATATACTTCATTACAAGATGAATTATTTCCCAACCAAAGTTTACAGGAGCGAAATACCAATTTTTCTGAATTGTATTTGGAGTATGGAAATGATTTAATTCCGATGTTAAAAAAGGAGTTGAACCCTTTGAGTGATGAGTTTGTAGTAATTAGTTAAAACTATTTTCGTTGTTCCAACTCAATAATTTCCATGTTTTTAATATCACTTCCATCAATTTCAAAGCGTAACATCGTACGTACTTTATGAAACCCATGTTTTCCTGCAGCCCCTGGGTTGAGATGTAGGGATTGTAACTTTTTATCGTATTGTACTTTTAAAATATGGGAATGACCTGCAATGAATATTTTTGGAGGATTCTTTTTAATTTCATCTCTAATATTGATGTTGTATTTTCCAGGATACCCACCAATATGAGTAATCCAAACATCTACTTGTTCGCATAAAAAACGGTTGTGTAAAGGGAATTCTAGCCTAGCTGTAGCATCATCAATATTACCATATACTGCTCGTAAAGTTTTTAATTTTTTAATAGTATCAGTAACTTTTAAATCACCAATATCACCCGCATGCCATACTTCGTCAGTCTGTTTTACATACTTTAAAATTTGGTCATCAATAAAGCTGTGCGTGTCGGATAACAATAATATTTTGGTCATGTATTTAAAGCTAAATAAGAGTATCTTTGTATTCGTTTTTTCAAGCTACAAGTATATGTAATTTTACCTTGTTAGGTTGAAAAATCTAAGTAAAATCAAAAAGACAAAATAGGTTGAGATATTTTATTGAGCTTTCATATAACGGTAAAAACTATCACGGTTGGCAAATACAACCCAATGCAATTTCTGTACAAGAAGTTTTAGAACAAGCCTTAAGTACCATAACACAACAAAAAATTGGAGTTGTTGGTGCTGGAAGAACAGATGCAGGAGTACATGCAACTCAAATTTTCGCACATTTTGATATTGATGAAATTTTAGAAGAGCAACTTTTTGTATACAAGTTAAATGCTGTATTGCCCAAAAGTATTGTAGTAGAAACTGTTTTTAGAGTTACGGACGATTCACATGCTCGGTTTCATGCAATAAAACGCTCTTATGAATATAAAATTATTACTAAAAAGGATCCGTTTTTACATGAATATACACATTTAATGAAACTTCCGTTGGATGTTGAAAAAATGAATGAAGCAGCAAAAATTCTATTAGAATACACTAACTTTAAGTGTTTTTCAAAAGTGAAGACTGAAGTGCATACGTTTAATTGTGATGTTACTCATGCTGAATGGAATTATGTAGGGAATCAATTAGTTTTTAGTATTTCTGCGAATCGATTTTTACGAAATATGGTTCGAGCAATAGTAGGAACTTTATTAAATGTTGGTTTAGGGAAAATTGAAGTTGCTTCAATACATGATATTATAAAAAGTGAAGATAGAGGAGCGGCTGGTGTTTCAGTACCCGCACAAGGATTGTATTTAACAAAAGTAGAATACCCAGAGATTATAGTTTATGGCAAATAATACTGCAAATACATTTAATTTTAAGTTATTTAATAGGTTGCTGAAGTACACAAAGCCGTATTCAGGAACTTTTAATGGTGTGTTAATTGCTGCAATATTACTATCGTTTTTAGCGGTATCAAGACCTTATTTATTAAATGAGATCATTACTACTAAATTATATGAAAGTGATAAAGAAGGATTGGTGGTGTTAATTTCAATACTTGCAGGAGCTTTGGTTTTAGAGGTCATTATCCAATTTTTATTTATATTTTTTGCGAACTGGATAGGACAGTCTATAATTAAAGACATCCGTGTAAAATTGTTTAAACACATGCTTCATTTTAAAATGAAGTATTTTGATACTAATGCAGTTGGAAAATTGGTAACGAATGCTGTTAGTGATATTGAAAAAATAGCCGAAGTGTTTAGTCAAGGATTCTTCGTTATTATAGGTGATTTATTAAAAATGATAGTGGTAATTATTGTAATGATGGTAACTAGCTTAGAGTTGTCGTTATATGTTTTTGCAATACTGCCATTTATTTTTATTGCTACACGAATGTTTCAGCGAGCTATGAAAGGCGCCTTTAGAGATGTACGCTTTCAAGTATCAGCACTGAACACTTTTGTACAAGAGCATGTTACTGGGATGAAAATTGTACAACTTTTTGCTCGTGAAGATGAAGAGTATAAAAAGTTTGAAGCCATTAACGAAAAGCATAAAAAAGCGTGGGTAAAAACAGTTTGGTACAACTCAATATTCTTCCCAATAATAGAATTGGCTTCATCTACTACTATTGCTGTTATTTTATGGAATTCTGGTATGGATTCGGTCATGAATCATGATCTTTCTAAAATTGGTATCATGGCAATGTTTGTTCAAATGGCTCAAATGCTGTTCAGGCCTTTACGACAATTAGCGGATAAGTTTAATACCTTACAAATGGGGATGATTGCTGCCAATAGAGTTTTTGATGTTATTGATACTGATACAGCTATCATTGACGAAGGAACTGTTGAGGTGACTGATGTTAAAGGTATTATTGAGTTTAAGGATGTTCATTTTTCCTATGTAAAAGGAGAGGAAGTGTTAAAAGGGGTCTCCTTTAAAGTAAATCCAGGAGAAACTGTTGCTATTGTTGGATCCACTGGAGCAGGGAAGTCTACAATAATAAATTTATTGAGTAGGTTTTATGAAATAAATAGTGGCGATATTTTATTAGATGGAGTTTCCATAAATAATTATAAGTTAGATAATTTAAGAGATAAAATAGCAATTGTTTTACAAGATGTTTTTTTGTTTTCAGATAGTGTTTTGAATAATATTACGCTGGATGATAGTAGCATAACATTGGAGGATGTTAAAAAAGCAGCTGAAGTAATAGGAGTAGCCGGGTTTATTGAACAGCTTCCTAACTCTTATGATTATAATGTTAAAGAACGAGGGGTAATGTTGTCAACTGGCCAGCGACAATTATTAGCATTTTTAAGAGCCTATGTAAGTAATCCTGATATATTAATTTTGGACGAAGCAACTTCATCTATTGATTCGTATTCGGAACAATTAATTCAAGAAGCTACTGCTGAAATCACAAAAAACAGAACCTCGATAGTAATAGCTCATCGTTTAGCAACCGTTAAAAGTGCAGATATGATTATAGTGATGGATCAAGGACAAGTAGTTGAAAAAGGAACTCATAAGGAGTTATTGAAGATAGACAACGGTTATTATAAAAACTTATATGAAGTTCAGTTTAGTGAAGTAGATGTGTTTTAAGTAATTGTTGCCCAGCATGTTAAAAATACCCAACATTGGGTATTTTATAAACTAAAATAATGTGGTATATTTGATTATCTGCTTTTAACAAGGTAGGTAAAGTAAGTTTTTTTGGGGTAAAAAATCCTGTTAGTTATTATACTAACAGGATTTTTTTTATGATATAAGTAGATGTTGGTTGCAAAAAAATATTTTAGCCCGTACGTTGTACCTACACTTATTAGTGGTTTATCCTAAATCTTCAAGAAGTAGTTGACCCAATTCATCGGTGTCATTAAACAGTACAAATTCGCCGTTTTTGATATAGGATATTTTTCCCGTTTCTTCAGAAACTATTAAAGCTAAGGCGTCAGTTTTCTCAGTAATACCAATAGCTGCTCTATGTCGTAGTCCGAATCGGTTAGGGATGTTTTGACTGTTTGAAATAGGTAGTATTACACGAGTTGCTGTTATAGAGTTTCCTTCAATGATTGCAGCTCCATCATGTAAAGGGCTATTTTTATAAAAGATGCTTTCTAATATAGGTTGCGTTAATGAAATATTCATTTCATCTCCAGTGTTTTTTACAAAATCAAGATTGTTTTTACGTTCAAAAACAAGTAAGACACCTGTTTTGGTTGTGGCTAATTTTATACAAGCAGTAAGAATGGCATCTACGTTAGTAGTGGATTTCAATTTGGTTTGTAAAAAATTGAAGTTTTGTAGTAGCTTGCTATCTGTAAAAAATTTAGTTGATCCAATCATCAATAAAAACTTTCTTATTTCCTGTTGGAATACTACAATTAAAGCAAAAACACCAACGCTAATAAATTTTCCTAAAATACTACTTAACACATCCATGTGTAAGGCTTTGGTAAGTTCCCAAATTAGGTAAATGACTACAATACCGATAAATATATTTATGGCAACTGTTCCCTTTACTAGTCTGTATACATAATACAGTAATAGCGCAACTAAAGTAATGTCTAGTAAATCTAGGAGTGTAAATTCTAAAATATTAAATAGTTCCAATTGGTGTATGTTTATGTAAAAATAGATAAATATTTATAATAACCGCTTATAAGCTGCAGTCACAATCGGGTAATGAGTTTACGTTATAGATAAAAACCTTCTTGTTAATTTTTATGGTTTCACTTTGTATATCTGCAATAAAATTAATAAAATTATAGTATTCTAAAAATTTAATATTTTCATCAAAATTTAAATGGATCATACTTGGCCTACCTTCTGCGGCAAAATCAACAAATTCTTTTACATAGGAAATGAGTTCATCTTCGAAAATTTCAACGCCTTCAAAAGTGATTTTATGATTCAAACTTAAGTTTAATGTAATATTAAAATAAGGAGCATAGGTGTCGGGATGTTTTTTTAAATAGAATTTTGAAAATTCAGTATTAGGCAAGCGACTATACTCATTTGTATAACTAATCTCCTTCTTTTCTATTTGAATGTTATGGGTAGTGTTTGGTTGAAAAAAAGAATCAGAAGCTTCCTTTAAAAGTATATCTGATGGAATTATAAAAGTGCTCTTTTGACAAGAGACTACAGTTATTATTAGGAAGAAAAGTATGTTTTTCATCAGAATTTTATTAGTGTGTTAATTTATGTACTAAATGTACACATTCTACAGCTTCTTTTACATCATGAACCCTTAAAATATTGGCTCCTTTGTATACAGATAGTGTATTTAAAGCAGTAGTTCCGTTTAGCGAATTTTTAGCATCTGTGTTTAAGGTTTTATAAATCATTGACTTTCTGGAAACTCCTACTAATATTGGTAATTCAATGTTTTTAAATAATTCTAACTCATTTAAAAGCTGAAAATTATGTTCATTGTTTTTTCCAAAACCAAACCCAGGGTCTATTATAATGTCATTGATTTCATAACTTCTTGCTAAAGCAATTTTTTCTGAAAAATAATGCAACACTTCTTGTGTAACATTATTGTATTCAGGATTTTCTTGCATGTTTTGAGGTGTTCCCTGCATATGCATCATGATGTAAGGAACGTTTAATTTACTCACAGTTTTGAGCATTTCGGAATCCATATTTCCTGCAGAAATATCATTTATCAATGCAGCTCCTTCTTCAATACATTTTCTTGCTACGTTACTTCTAAAAGTATCTATAGAAAGTAAAATATCTGGATAGCGATCAATTAAAGCTTTCACAATTGGTACTATTCGTTCTAATTCTTCTTCTTCAGAAATATGTTGAGCTCCTGGACGTGAGCTATATGCACCAATGTCAATAAAAGTGGCGCCGTCAGTTAGCATTTTTTCCACTTGAGAAAACACCTCTTTTTCATTGGCGTATTTTCCACCATCGTAAAAAGAATCAGGAGTAAGGTTCAAGATTCCCATAACCTTTTGGGTAGTTAAATCAATCAGTTTCCCTTTGCAATTAATAGTCATAGCTTGTTTTTCAATTAGATGCGAAATAAAAATGTTGTTACTGTTGTTAATCAACAAAAAATCAACGAAATTTACGCAAATTAAAGATAAGTTAACAAAAATAAGACTTCCATTTTTAAGGAAGATATATATGCAAAAAACAGTGAAACAATACAATGAGGTTTTAAATGTTTGCAGAACCTTGTTTATCAATAAAATGAAGGATTATGGAAGTGCATGGAGGATATTGCGCTTACCATCACTAACGGATCAGATATTTATCAAAGCACAACGCATAAGAGGCTTGCAACAGAATATTGAAAGAAAGGTTGATGAAGGAGAAGAGTCAGAATTTATAGGAATCATTAACTATTCCATAATGGCTTTAATTCAGTTAGAAAAAGGAGTAGTGGAGCAACCTGATTTAAATTTAGATGTAGCAACACTGTTGTATGACGAGCATTTTAAATTCACTAGAGAATTAATGGAGGCTAAAAACCATGATTATGGTGAAGCTTGGAGAGAAATGCGAATTTCGTCGTTAACCGATTTGATTTTACAAAAGTTGTTGCGTGTTAAGCAAATAGAAGACAATGAAGGAAAAACATTGGTTAGTGAAGGAATTGATGCCAATTATCAAGACATGATTAACTATTCAGTTTTTGCATTGATTTTATTAAAAGAACAAGAAGAGAAGTAAGCAGTATTTAAATTTAAAAAAGGATATATGAAAAGCACATTACTATATATTTCACGATTACTTGTAGGAAGTTTATTGATAATTTCAGGTGTTATTAAAGCAAATGACGCTTTAGGATTTTCATATAAGTTAATTGATTATTTTACGGAAGGAATATTAGGGATGGAGTTTTTACAACCCTACACTTTAGTGATGGCGGCAAGTATATGCATATTCGAAATCCTATTAGGAGTAGCGTTGATATTTGGATTAAAATCAAAATTAACAACAACGTTAAATGTATTAATGATGTTGTTTTTTACTTTTTTAACATTTTACTCAGCTTATTTTGACAAAGTAAAAGATTGTGGTTGTTTTGGTGATGCCTTAAAACTAACACCTTGGGAATCATTTACGAAAGATGTAGTATTGTTATTCTTTTCAGTAATACTGTTTCTATTCAGAAAGCAAATTTTTCCAAATAAAAATAGAGAAGATTTAAAATACATCGTTCCGTCATTATTGCTTATTACATTATTTTCAGTTGGAGTTACTGGATGGTGGTTTCCTGTAATTTTTTCAATACTGGTATATGGTTTAATGTTTGTAATTAAACGATTTGATAAAAACCAATGGAGATTATTAAGTTTAAGCTTAGTAGCATCACTAGTATTTACGGTGTATTGTTACAACCATTTACCAATAAAAGATTTCAGGCCATATAAAATAAATGCAAATATTGCTCAAGGAATGGTTGTTCCGTCAGATGCATTGCCAGCAATTATTGAATATACTTGGTATTTTGATGTCAATGGTGAACGAAAAGCATTTGTAGGAGAATATCCAACAGTTGAAGGAGGAACATTTGTTGATCACTCTACAAAAATAATTAGAGAAGCTGTAGAGCCAAAAATTCATGATTTCATGATTGAAGGTGAAAATGATGATACCGAGTTGTTTCTTTCAAAAGATAATGTATTAGTGGTAGTTGCTTATGATTTTGCTAAATCAAGTGATGAAGGATTTAAAGCAATTAAAAAAACCACTGATGAAGCATTAAAAAAGGGATATACCGTTATTGGAATGACTGCTGAAACACAAGAAAGCAGAGTTGCTAAAGTTGCTGAATATGATTTAAATTTTCAGTTTTATTTCTGTGATGCAATAACATTAAAAACGATTGTTCGTTCAAACCCTGGAGTGTTTGAAATGGATAAAGCAACTATAAAGCAAAAATTGCATTGGAGAGACATTGATAAGTTATCATTATAGATTTATGCTATTAACAATAAAATAATGAAAAAAATTGCCCTATTATTTTTATTGATTACCACGATTTCTTTTGCTCAAAAAAAGAAAAAGAGTTGGTCTGACGATTTTGTAGCAAAAGAAAAGCCCATAATTCTTTTCGAAGAAATAAAACCTTTTGTGACGGAAGGAAAATATATGATAACCTATGCAGCTGGAGATTTTAACGGAGACAAACAAATTGATGCAGTACTTATTTTAGGAAACTTAGATGAAGTGAGTAAGTACAAAAGTGATGAAGTTAAGTCAAAAAGAAATGTACTTATCTTAAAAAGGAATGATACTGGTAAATTAGAGAAAATTCTTGAAAATGAAGATATCGTATATTGCTATTCATGTAATTCACCTCAAGGTAGTCCGTTAACTTCAATAGTTTTTAAAGGAAATACTTTTTCAGTTGAGCATGAAGCAGGAAAAGCAAACAGATGGACACGTATTATTACTTTTGAATATGATAGAGAGAAGGAATTATGGTGGTTGATAAAAGATGCTTCCTCAATATATAATATTATGAATAATAAAGGTGTTCAATCAGAAGTAAAAACTCAAGATGATTTTGGGTTTATTTATTTTGAATACTATGATGCGTTTTCTGATGATTTAACTAAACAATCTAAAAAGTAATTGTTACAGTATCTTTTAAATAAAATAGGTTATGCGATGTTAACACTTTTTGGTGTTATAACAGTTATCTTTTTCTTGTTTAATATTCTTCCTGGAGATCCTGCAAAAATGATGTTGGGTCAAAATGAAAGTAGTGAACAAGTTGCTGCAATAAAAAAGAAATTTGGCTTTGATAAGCCTTTATCAACGCAATATTGCTATTATTTAAATGATTTATCACCGCTGTCATTTCATAGCACTGACTCTGATAATTATACGAATTTGGCAACAGGAAAGTATAGTGCCGTGGAATTGTTTACGATTATAAATACTACCCTAGTATTAAAAAAACCATATTTAAGGGAGTCATTTGCCAAATCAGGTAAGTCAGTAGCGCAAATTATATCAGAAACCCTTCCAAATACAGCTGTATTGGCTGTAGCTTCTATCTGTATTGCCTTACTTATAGGAATAGTATTGGGCGTTTTTTCAGCGTTATTTAAAGATTCATGGATTGATAAATGTATTCAAATATTCAGCATATTTGGGATGAGTGTTCCTTCTTTCTTCAGTGCAATACTATTTGCGTGGTTATTTGGTTATGTATTGCATAAATACACCAATTTAGAAATGACAGGAAGTTTGTATGAATTAGATGATTTTGGAGAGTCAGTACATTTAAAATTAAAAAACCTGATTTTGCCAGCATTAGTTTTAGGAATTCGCCCATTAGCAGTAGTCATACAATTAATGCGTAATTCATTGTTAGAAGTATTTAATCAGGATTATATTCGAACTGCACGTGCTAAGGGATTATCTGAGTTTTCAATTATAAAAAATCACGCTATAAAAAATGCAATGAATCCTGTAGTAACAGCAATTTCAGGATGGTTTGCATCCTTGCTTGCAGGGGCTGTTTTTGTAGAGTATATTTTCAATTGGAACGGATTAGGGAAAGAAATTGTTGATGCCTTAAATAATTTAGATTTACCAGTTATTATGGGTTCGGTGATAGTTATAGCAAGTATGTTTGTAATTATTAATATTTTTGTCGACATAATATACGGATGGTTAGATCCTAAAATAAGATTGAATTAAAAGATAAATATCATGAGAAAATTTAAAATAGCTTTAATTGCATTAATAACAATTGTAATAAGTGCATGTGCGCAAGAAAAAACAATTTTTCCTCAGGAAGCACTTTCTGCTAAATTGACCAGTTTAACTGGTGAAAACGCGACATTAGAATCGGTTTTAGAAAGCCATAAAGGAAAAACTATAGTATTAGATATTTGGGCTTCATGGTGTGGTGATTGTTTAAAAGGATTGCCTTTGGTTAAAAAATTACAAGAGCAAACTAAAAGTGATGATGTGGTATATGTATTTTTATCAGTAGATAAAAAACAAAAAAGTTGGAAAGCTGCTATAGAGAAAAGAAATATAGTCGGGAATCATTTTTTGGTGAGTTCTGGATCTATGAAAGGAGCGCTTGGAAAATCGATCGATCTAGATTGGATACCACGTTATATGGTTGTTGGAAAAGACGGAACTATAAAATTATATAAAGCTGTAAAGGCAAATGATTCAAGAATTTTAGACGCTATAAAAGTAGATAGATAAACATAAATATTGAACTTTTTTTAAGTAAAATAGATAGTATGAGAAAGAATATTGTTGCAGGAAACTGGAAAATGAATAATGATGTTAAGGAGACAAAAGCATTATTAAAAGAGCTTAAAAAAGGGCTAAAAAAAATTCCTTTAAAGAACACGAAAGTTATTGTTGCTCCAACATTTGTAAATTTAGGAGTAGCAGTGGCTGAAACTAAAAAGTCAAAAATAAAGGTGGCATCTCAAAACATGCATGCAGCTAAAAACGGCGCTTATACTGGCGAGATTTCTGCAGATATGTTAAAAAGTATTAAGGTGAAAACTGTTATTTTAGGGCATAGTGAACGTAGAGCTTATTTTGGAGAAACAGATGCTGTTTTAAAAGAAAAAGTAGACAGTGCTTTAGCGCAAAACATGAAAATTATTTTCTGTTTTGGAGAGGAATTAAACGACCGTAAAGAAAAAAATCATTTTAATTTGGTTGAAAATCAAATTAAGAACGCACTATTTCATTTACCAGAAACGGATTGGAAAAAAATTGTTTTAGCTTACGAGCCTGTTTGGGCTATTGGTACTGGTGAAACAGCAACACCAGAACAAGCACAAGAAATGCATGCATTTATTAGAAAAACTGTTACTGATAAATATACTAGTGAAATTGCCGAAAACGTATCTATATTATACGGAGGAAGTGTGAAGCCTGCAAATGCAAAAGAGATTTTTTCAAACACTGATGTTGATGGAGGATTGATTGGAGGGGCAGCTTTAAAAGCAGCAGATTTTTTAGCAATAATAGCATCTATTTAAAACACTATGAGTACACCAATATACATAGGATATACCTTTGAAATATCTCCTAGAGAACCAGGGACTGAAATTTTAATTGCAGAATTAGGATATGCAGGTTTTGAGAGTTTTGTTGAAAATGAAGCTGGAGTAATAGCTTATATTCAAAAGCCTGAATGGAATTCAGCGATTTTAGAAGATATTTATATTTTAACAAATGACGAGTTTGCAATTTCATATACTTCTGAAGAAATTGAACAAGTAAACTGGAACAAGGAATGGGAAAAAAATTTCCAAGCTATTGAAGTAGATGGAATATGTGCTGTAAGGGCACCTTTTCATGAAAAAACTGATGTAGATTATGATATTGTAATTGAACCAAAAATGAGTTTTGGTACTGGTCATCATGAAACAACACATATGATGATTCAGCATATTTTAAAATTAGACTTCAACGGTATGTCGGTTTTAGATATGGGTTGTGGAACGGGTATTTTGGCAATATTAGCGGAAATGAAAGGAGCTACCACTTTAGATGCTATTGATATTGACAATTGGTGTTATCTAAATACTGTTGAGAATATTGAGCGTAACAATTGCCATAACATTAAGGCTTATGAAGGTGAAGCTAGTTTATTAGAAAGTAAGAAATACGATGTTATTATTGCAAACATTAATAGAAACATTTTATTAAAGGATATTGCTATATATGCAGACTGTTTAAATGAAAACGGAACTTTACTATTAAGCGGATTTTATAGAGAAGATATCCCGTTAATTTCTGAAGAATGCGGGAAACATCAATTAAAGTTTGTAGAAAATATTGAAAGAAACAACTGGGTAGCAGTTAAATACGTAAATTTGTAATATAATTTAGGAAGTTATGAGTGTTCAAGAACAAGTATTAGAAGAAGTATCCCAGCAAAGCAAGGAAACAAAAAGTAATGAGATTGTTTTATACAACGATGAAGTAAATAGCTTTGATCATGTAATAGATTGTTTGATAGCCACTTGTGGGCATGAACCATTACAAGCAGAACAATGTTCGTTAATAGTCCATTATAACGGGAAATGCACGGTAAAAACAGGTGAACTAAAGGATTTAAAAATGCAATGCACGAAGTTGTTAGAAGCAGGTTTAAGTGCAGAAATAATTTAACTATTTCAATAGTTAGTGAAAGGCTCTAATTTTAGTATTAGAGCCTTTTTTTTATGCAAATAGTTATTTGTATTATTTTCTGAAGTGAAAAATATTGATTAACTTAAGGTATATTTTATTTTATAAAAAAATAGAGATGTTTAAACAATTATATAAACTGGTTAGAAATATTTTTTCACAAGAACCTTTAGAGGAAGCAATTTCGATAGAATTTTCAATTTATGATGCGATATCTATAGGAGTGATTTTAGTTGTTGTTTGGTGGGTACTATTTTATTAGAATTTTTTTAGTAATAGTTTTTCCCTCGGCTGTAATTTTGGCTAAATATATTCCATTGACTAAACTTAGTTCAATGAATTTGTTATTGTTAACTTTTGTAGTAAATAATTTACGTCCTTGGATAGAAAAAAAAGTAACTTCATAATCAGGACTAGTCCCAGAAAGATATAATTTGTTAGTTGTAGGATTTGGATAGGCTTTTAAAAAATCATCATTAAATTCAGCTACACTTAGTGGTTGGCTCCAATTATCACCAATATTAGTTCCCCAAATATATTCTACTAAATTTGGCTGATCAATAAATGGGTTCCTGTTTTTTTGCCACGTGTAAATAATATTGTTTCTGTTCATTTCAAAATCATCTGGCGGATCATTTCTATGCCAATCTAATAAAGTAGCTAAATCACCTAATTGCCCTGTGATAGTTGGATAACCGTTTACCACGTCAAGCCCATTATAACGTATTTGCATATATAATACACTTCTGGCTACATCACCTTTAAAACTGCCTAAAGTACCAACTGGTCCATTGTATTGCCCGTAATGTTGATTGTTTCGGGTACTGTTTTCAGGTCCATCTGCAGCTCTTAATGCATGAGCATCAGAATTCCCATGTCTTAAAGAGTCAGCTTTTGTTGTCCAATATACATTCGGGCCATCAGTGATATCGTCGGCATCTATATCATTAAATCCACCTCTTGATCGAGGAAAAGTATGTTCTCTATTCCATTTTCCAACACTGTTTGATGAGGTCTGGAAGTCTAATTTAGCTCTTCCTTGTTCAGTATATAATAACCATACTTGATTGCTATTTGCTGGATTTTGGTCAGCTTCTTTTAAAATATCAATAACATCATTATATGTCTGCGCTCTTACAGTAGTTGGATCTGCAATAATATTTTGTATAGCTTGATTTAAAGCAGTATCTGATAATCCATCTAAAGAGTCATAATAGCCAGCAGGTTGAGTGCTGTTTACAATTCCAAATGTTGGATTAGTGGGAATTCCCCATGGGGCAACAATAAAATCATTATCTACGACTCTTAATTTTATAAAATTATTAAATGGGATATATGGCGATGTTAAGGTTGAAAATTTAATAAGTAATTCTTCATCACCTTCATCTAAAATATCATCAACTAAAGTGATTGTGGTACTTACAGAGTTTTGTCCGTTTAAAATTGTTACTGAAGTATTTCCTGTAAAATCAGATGTATTAAAGCCAAAATTATTTAAGGTGAAATCAAAAGTATAATCAGTACTAACATTTTGTTGTGTTGTAAATGTAATGTCAAAAATTGCACCTTCTGTATCCTGTGTTTGTATAGTTGATATAGTAATCGGATTAAAAATAATACCGCTACCATCATTTAGTGCTCTTGGAGTTGGAGTGGTAGAAGTATAACTTACATTATTACTTATATCCACAAAGCGTTGAATGGAATTACTATTATTACCCGCTCCTTCATTTATTTGGGTAGTAACTCCTAATAGTCCCATTAAAACGGTGTCGTCTGTATCAGAAGTGTCATATACTAATGCATCGATTAAGTTTGTTTGTGTCGCTAGTGTTCCTTCAGGAAACTGACTACTATCAGAAAGATAAATCGCCACAGCATCAGCTCCATTTTGAATTAAATTTGCAGAAATCACTAATTGTGGGAAAGGAGTTACTGTGTATCGCTTCCAATAAGTAACAACCCATTTTCATCAGTTGTATAGCCATCTAAATCAAGAGTGAAATAACTAGAATCCGCACCTGATGCTGATCCGTTAAAAAAAACAACCACATAATCATCTAAAGGGGTGTTTGGATTTTCAGATAATAATTCAATAAATTCTTTATCGTCAATTCCTGGATTATCACAGTCTAATTCATTTATGACTACTTGACTCATCAAAATCTGATTGATAAAGAGTATTAGTGTGATGGTAATTAAGTTTTTCATTGAGGTAATTTTATACAAATGTACTAACTAAATTATCATTAATAATTTTGAACATTGTTAAAAAGTTGGCTTTCAGTATTTATAGGGAAAAAATGAAATCGTTTATGAGTATAAAAAAACCCTAACAATTAAATTGTTAGGGTTTTATCTTGTGACCTCGGAAGGATTCAAACCTTCAACCTCCACAGCCGTAATGTGGTGCACTATTCAGTTATGCTACGAGGCCGTTAAGCGTGTGCAAATATAGTGCTTTTCTGTAATTACGAAACTAAAATTGAAGTTTTTTTAATCTTTTTTTGATAAAAATTGTTGAAGGATATTTTTTGCCATAACAGCGTCCTCTTCAAAGATAAAAAGATCGTTGTCATTATGTCCTGCAATGAATCCTGCTAATCGTGAAGATTCAGTATTATTCTTTATAATACAGCTAATATTAGCCTTTTCGAGCTCAAATTTTATGGCGTTAAGAATAATATTTGAGCCTTGGTGTAGTTTAATATGTTTTGAGTGGTTATCCATAGTACGTTGATTTATACTAAAGATACAAAATATTTACAGAAATTAATAGGAGCTAAGTGTAAATAAGCAAATGAATTTATTCAAAAAAGGAGTGCTAATCTGTAGCTCTTTTGGTAACGTATATTCTCCAACCAAGGATAGCTAGCTGAACTTTGTTTGCTTTGCTTAAATCAAGTCTTCTTTTTGAAAAACTTGGCAATACAGCTTTGTTAATTTTTGCAATAATTTTAAAAAAGTGTTTCTTCAAGGGGGCTGATTTTGTACAAAAATAAAAAACTCGCTCAATTTGAGCGAGTTTTTTATTCAAAGTTTTAAAGATCTATTTTTTTGTTGTTGCAATAATAGCTCCGTCTTTTGCTTTTTTACCGTATAAGCTTTGTGCGGTATCTGATTTTAAAAAGTCTACTGATTCTAATTTGTTTGACTTAGTCAATTCATCTAATTTTTTAAAATTAGCTTTTTTACCATCAATCATAATTAGTTTTTCAATTTCAGGGTCATCTACAAAATGAAATTTTTGTGTATGATGTTTGTTCACCCACTTACGTGTTTTATGTTCTTCGTTTTCATCATCATCATCATCATCATCATCATCAAAGTCGAAATCAAAATTATTTAATTTAATAACTACTCGTTTGCCATTGGAATCTTCTTCAAATACAAAGGCGTCTTTAATTTGATCCTTGATATCATCAAAATCAAATGTTTTTCCATTGATAGTCAATTCGTGTTCATCATCATCAAAAGAAAAATCAAAATGTTTAGAGAGGGAGTGAGTCCCATTAAAACTAAAGTTTTTGGTATCAGAAGAAGTTATATATAATGAGTTTTTTTCAGCTCCTAAGGTAATCACACTAATAGGGTTGTCACTTGACAAAGACGTGCTAGACTCATTACCATTATCATCTTTTAATTTGATTTTTATAGCAATAATTTCATTGCTTTTATTGCGTTTGATGCCTAAAAATTTAGCCTCAATGTTGTGTTCTTTTAATGTTTTTATAATTGTTTTAAATTCACTGTCTTTCGTGTTTTTATCAATGACAACTTTAATTTTACCGTTTTGTATGGTGTGAATTTCGCCATTATTAGGTGCTCTATGCATACCAAACGTAGGAGCAATTAATGCTGTTGTAAGTGCTAGGATTAGTAGCCCGTTTTTTAAAATTGATGAGTTCATAATGTGTTTTTTAGTTGGTATGACTTATTTGTAAAAATCATTGATTACTATAAAAATACATTAAAAAATAATTGATTTATGTTAATAATAACCAGTTTAGCATAGTTTTAACTTTTTAGAAATTACTAAAAAGGCTATTAATACCACTTATAAATTGAGTAGGATTAGAAATGAATTGAACTATAGTTTTTGGTATTATTAGAAATACCTGAAGAAAAACAACCATTAAAGGTAATGTCAAATATGTCCATATTGGAAACTTAAATTTGGTATTAGTATTGACCCATATGGCATTCCAAATAATTTTCATTTTTTCTTTGTAATGCCATAAAATTAATAAGTCTAATATAATATATGAGGATAAGCGCCAAGCAAAGCCCATTGCCATATCGTGTGACATTATAGTTAAATCAATTACTAATATTACTACTACTATTGGTAAAAAAAGAAACGCTCCTAAAATTACTGTTCGGTTAATAATTAATAGTATGCCGCATATAATTTGTGAAATACCAATGAAGGCTTTAAATGGTTGGTGACTGAACAAGTGCCAAGCTATTTTAAAAAGACTAACATCTTTAAGAGGTGTGTTTAGAACTTCAGGGCTTACTCCAAACTGAGTTCCTGTTAATTTTCCATAGCCATAGCTTATAAAAGTGTATGCCAATAAAATTCGAGCAATAAGTATGA
>Ga0209291_1000367_pt1 | contig 43623 bp, 67 predicted proteins | sample GOMGulsemesocosm_FD_184633 | JGI IMG/M metagenome (GOLD analysis project Ga0209291, IMG submission 184633) | Methane-oxidizing microbial communities from mesocosms in the Gulf of Mexico - GOM9B Gulf of Mexico (SPAdes) (version 2) | ecosystem: Environmental > Aquatic > Marine > Cold seeps...
TTTTTTTAAAATTAAAACACCGTACAGCAAAAACCAATAAACTATACGGTGTTTGGGTTAGTTAGTTTAACTCAATCTAGGGTGTTCTTAATATTAATGGTTTTTGGATGGTTTTCGTTTTTTATATTATTACCCCTATGGGAAATTATAACTACATAAAGGACCTTGCCAAGGGCCAATAGTAGTACAACTAGAAGTCCCAGTACAAGATCTACCCGTTATAATAGTTCTGTATTCAAATGTTTTATTGTGTATCATGCTACCATGTATTGGATTAAAATAAACAGAAGCAAATCCATAATTGTCAATATTTACTAAAGGAAAGTGTTGGTAGTGCGAACTAGTAACACCTCCTGGAGTAAAATTTCCAGGGCAATGAAGGTCTGTAAAAGTTCTAAATTCAATAGCTAATTCAATATCACAAGCTAATAATGCATTACTAAAGTCCCAAGTGAATAAAAAGTTGTTTTGATTATTATTATCGATTCCTATAGAACCATTAAATACGTATCCAATTGAACAATCTTGCTTTGGACCAGCCATTTTATTAGATTCTAACGTATTTTGATACTCTATATTAGGTTCTACAGTTTCTAATGATTCTTTATCACATGAATTAAAGAATAGAAAGCATAATGCAATTAAATAACAAAGTTTATTTTTCATATTTATTAAATTTAATTAGTTAGTTTTTAGGAACGCCGAATATAAAACAAATCTCACTTTCCCTATTTCGGGGTATGCCGTCATCACTACAATTCAAGAATGTTTATCATCATATTTGGGTATATTTTAAAAATAACGAAACTTCGCAAAAAAAGTGGGTAACGTTTTCTTACTTTTGGTAACATAAGGGTAATAATCCATATTATATCTCGTTGTTAAATTGCTGTTTTGTATAATTTTTAAAAGTAGTTTTTCTTAAAAAATAGGAACTATGCAAAACGATTGAACATAGTAAGCGTTTTGATCAACGATATTAAATTTGTGATTATTATTTTTATAAAAAATAATAAGTAAAAAACAATAACCCCTTGATTTTCAACAAAAGTTATACAATAATTTAGTTGAAAAATCGATGATAACTTTACTTTATCTAGTTGATATATAATTGATTAATTAAATAATTTCGTAAGAAAATATTAATCATTTAAAATATCATTATGAAAAAGAATTTACTATCAATTGCAGCGGTCTTATTATTATTAGTTTCATTTACTTCTTGTGAAAAAGATGAAAATTTAACCGAACAAGAAAAATTAGAATTACAATTAAAAGACACAGGACATGAAGAAGTTGGAGATCCGGACGAAGAAGAAGACGAAGAAGACGGTTTATAGTCTTATAAATACATTTTTATTAAGTGCGGTGATTGCTATGTCTATTGCCGCTACTTTCTTGCATGAATACCAAGTTAAACACTCTGAGGAGAGTATAGCTATCAAAAATGAATACAAATCAATTATATCTGAAAGAAATAAGCTTTTAGATAATATTTTAGTAAGTCTTGAAAAAGGGACTATAAATTCTTCTGAATATATTTATGCGTTTAGAAGCATAAAATCAACTACTAATTCAAGTTTAAAAGACTATAAGTCAAGGAAAAAAGCAATTAAAGAAAACGATAGGGTTTTAGGATATGCTTCTTATAAAAATTTTTTATTAGGTATTGGTTTTCCAATATGTGGCTTATTTCTCTCTATTTTATTCCTTAGTGTTGTTGTAAGAAATATTCAAAATTCTTTTAAAAGAAAATATTATACAATCATTTCTTTCGTTTTTATCTCTACTTGGGGTTATTGGTTATCTTGGAGTTGTTTGGACTTTGCTTTTGATCCTATAAGAGGATATGATTGGGATAGAAAATATTATAACGTAGCATTGTACGTATTACCAATAATACTATTCTTTGCATCTCATTTTATATTTACATACTACGAAACTATAGAGGAGAAGTTTAAATCAGCGATTAAAAACATATTTACTTACATATATGATTCTGAAAAAGATTTAAAAGTAGATAAGAAAGAGTTTCACAATATAAAGAGAGGGAAATTAATCAGGGAAACTATAGATCGTGTTGGATAAAGATAAATACAAAAATAAAGTAGTAGACTCTGGAATGTTCCCTGAAGATAGTATTGAAAAAATCTATTCAGACATAGATGACTATGCGGACAAAATAAAAACTTATACAGACGATTTAGTAGAAGATGAAAAAATCAAAATTGAAAAACTCAACAAAGAATTAATTATTTCTGAAAAACAAGAAATTACTTTGATAAGTAAAACACATAATGATATATTAAATATGTGTTTACTAAACAATTTGATAATAAATTTTGAGATATAAATCATGAAAAAAGCAGTACTATTTTTGACGTTTTTTTTGTTTTTATGTTGTTCTAAAACAATTGATAAACAAATTGATTTTAATATTAAAAAACAAATAATTGTAGACCATATGGATTATAATTTATTGTTAGAAGAAAGTTATTTTAGAATCGACTCTATTGTAGAATTTCCAAAACACATTCACTTAGAAAATGAGTTAAATATTTTAAGAAGTGTATACTTAAACACTAAAACTGAAACTAACGCTATTCATCAACATGAAAGATTAAACATCATAAATGAAAATATAAAAAAATTAGAGCATAAATATAAAAGCACAAATAAGGGTGACTATTATTATAAATGTTATTTTCAATTAGTAGCTAAAGACGATAGTTCTTTTACTGACAAAGGCATGTACATAATCGATTCATTTAATAATATTATAAAAGATATTTAAAATTAAATTATGAAAAAGCACTAGTTATGCAATAACCTATTAATAATGAATAATTTAGAACTAAAAGAAATAAGAAGTAATTCGGGTTTATCACAAGGTGATTTTGCAAATAAGCTTAAATTATCAATAAGTATTGTTCAAAAATGGGAGCAAGGGAAGAAGAATATTCCAGAAAACTCAGCTTTATTGATTAAAAACATATTTGTACTAGGAAAAAGTGATACTGAAAAATCATTATCTCTTAATAAAGAAGGTGTTTCTTTTTCAGAAACTGAAGTTGTTGATTGGGTATTTAAGAACTTTGATAACTTAAGGAGTAATAATAAATATTTTGACTTAGTTATGCAAGATGTAGAAACTAAAGCAGTAACAAAGTTCCTGGAGAGTAAAGGAATTAAAGTTATGTATAAATAAGTCTATTTATAAAGCATAAAAAAAAGGAGCTAATTAATTAGCTCCTTTTTTTGTTTAAATCTTTTATTAATTCTTTTTGATATTCAGTTATTGCCTTACTTTCTTTATCACTCAAATAAGTTTTAAACTTCTCATTCGCTTCAAACTTGTCTTTATACAAGAAGATTAGATCAACAATTTTATCTATTTCTAACTCTTCATTATTCTTAGTAAGGATAAATCGATTCTCATCTATAAGAGTAGAGTTGTTCGTTTCTTGTTCGTTTTCAAGTTGTTTTTTTATCTCAGACTTTTCTAGAACAGATAAGCTTTCTCTTTTTACAGCCATTCTAAAAGCATCTGAACTCATCCCTATAATAGCGCCTAAGTCACTAAAATTTAGCTTTTTGTCTTTCTTTATTTTTTTTAACCAAATGTAAAACTCCCCCATAAAACGAAAAAAAAGTGAAAATAATTTCGTTTTATTAGTTTAAAACGAAAATCTGTTCGTATATTTGTATCTCAATACAGAAACCAAAGATACTAAAATTATGTTAACACAAACACAAACTTCGGACATGACAAATACAGTTTTAGGTATAGCATATGAAAAAAAAACTGTAACAGATTATAAAGGTGTTGAAAGAAATTCTTTTACAGCAATTATAGGAAGTAGTAAGTATCAATGTTTTTCGATTGAGAGTTTGAAAAATAAAATCAAAAACCATACTAAAATAGATAATAGTAAAGCTTTAGAAGCTTGGTATAACAAAGGTGGTTACACAGGGGACTAATAACAACAAAATTTTATAAAGATGGGAGCAGTATCAACAGAAGGAAAATTAACAACGGATTACAAAGTAGTTGTAGATGTGAAGTTAGCAACAGAAGAAGGTGGTAATGATACATACACAGCTAATTATCAAGTTAAATTTTTAGACAAATGGATTGAGCTTGATTTCTTGATTTCATTAAAACAAGATGTAGATGAAGCTTATGTAGAGTTGACAGATAAAGCGCAAGGTAAATGGAATGTTAACATTGATGACTTCCAAGAAAAATTAAAAATAGCAAGTTAATATATATCAAAATGGATTTGAAAAAAGAATTAACAGAAATAGAAGTGCTGAATAAAATATATCATCAAGATATAGACGGCTTGAAGTCGTTGTCTGCTGAAAAGTATGGATGCTCAGTAGCTTGGTTTAGATTGATAGTAAACAATGATTCTAAAGCCAATAAAGGTGTTGAGAATGCGATTAAAGCAGTTAAGGACGCAGCGCAAGAAATAGTAAATAAGCACACTAAAATTAACGAATTAATACAGTCAATTTAAAAAGCATAAGAATTATGAGCGCAACCTTAAACATACAAGATTTAAATGATGCAGGTATAATCCTAATAGATAAGGATGTATATCGTGATATGAAGTCTAGGCTGCGTAAGGATTTGGTTCAGAAAATATGTACCACTAAGGAGGTAATGTACATTTTAAGTTTACGCAAAGATTCTTTTTATGATACAATTAATAACAAAAATGGAATATCAAAATTAAGGCCATCAAAATTAAGGGGTAAATGGGTTTTATCATCTGTTTATGAAGAGGCAGAAAGACTTAATAAATAACTAATTAAAACAGCAGGGTGGGTCTTGAATCATTAGTGCGACACACAATAATTTATTGATCCTCTGCTTTTTTAAAACACTAACACAAACAAATAACAAATAGGAATTATGGGAGATTCATTAACAACAAAAGATTTATTTAAAAAGAACGACATACAAGAGCGTTTTGAAAAACTACTAGGTAATAAAGCTCAAGGTTTTATTTCATCAGTACTACAAACTGTAAATAACAACAAGCTTTTAGCAAAAGCAGATCCTTCAACTGTTTTAACTGCAGCAGCTACAGCAGCATCTTTAGACTTACCGATAAACCAAAGTTTAGGGTTTGCTTGGATAGTTCCTTATGGTGGCCAAGCGCAATTTCAAATAGGATGGAAAGGGTTTGTTCAACTAGCATTGAGAACTGGACAGTATAAAGCGATTAATGTAACTGATGTTTATTCAAATCAGTTTAAAAGTTTCAACCAATTAACAGAGGAGCTTGATGCTGATTTTAGTGTTGATGGTTCTGGGGGAATTGTTGGGTATGCTTCTTATTTCAAATTGAATAATGGAATGGAGAAAACATGTTATTGGTCAACTCAGGCAGTTGTAAAGCATGCTAAAAAATACTCTAAAGCTTACAATCAATCTTTTTCACCTTGGCAAGATAAAGACCAAAAACACGCCATGGGTAAAAAGACTGTTTTAAAAAATATGCTTTCTAAGTGGGGTATTATGAGTATTGAAATGCAAACAGCTCAGATAGCAGATCAATCAGTACAAGTACAAGATGGAGTTACACAATACCCAGACAACAACACTATTGATATAACGCCCGAAGCAGTTGACGAAGAATTAAAAAGGATTCTTTCGTTTTTAAATAAGGCAAAAAATCAAGAAGAAATTGATTCAATTAAAAACAGTTTGGACACTGAACAATTAGAAGCCTTGAAAGTTCAAATTGAAAATATAGAAAACAATTTAATACTAACCGTAGAAGCAAACTAATTATGGACTTTCAAAACTTTTTATTCAGACCACACGCAGTAGTTAAAATTATGGGGGGAGTTCCAAAAGCGTTAACTACAAATCAACAAAAAACATACGATGATTTATTCAGTCGTCACAATGGAGAAGGAAAGAAGTTGACACTTAAGCAAATTGAAACTTTAGGCTCTCTTTCAGAACGTAAAAATGCAAAATGCAAACTATCAGATTCAACTAAAAAAGAGCTTGTAAAGTTAGTTTATGAAACTCTTACAAAAAGAAGTAGCAAGATTAAAGCAAAGTATTTAGATAAAGGAATACAGCAAGAAGATAAATCAATCACAACATATTCTATTGTACTTGATAAGTTACTATTAAAAAACAAAGAGCGTAAAACAAACGATTTCTTTTCTGGAGAATGTGACAATTCACAAGGGATGATAAGAGATATTAAAACTTCTTGGAGTTTTGAAAGTTTCCCTTTAATGGATGAAGTAATCAAAAACAGTGGTTATCAATGGCAATTGGATTGCTATATGGACCTATGGAATTTAAAGCAATCAGAATTGGTTTACTGTTTAGTAGATACTCCAATAGACTTACTTAATGACGAAGTAAAAAGACTTTGTTGGAAGAATAACATTCTTGATCCAGAAGGAAACCTAAATAGTGATAATGGAAAGGAATTAATAATTGAAACTATTTGCAATCACATTTTTACAGTAGATGGATTAGAAGCTTTTTGTCAGCAAAGTTTTATTGCAGATATAGAATGGTTTAAAGGCGTGTTTACTGAGATACCTGAAGAAATGAGAGTAAAAGTGTTTACTCATAACTACTGTGAAAAACGCAATTCTCAACTTAAAGAAATGATTGCACTTGCAAGGGATTACATGGATGAAATTCTACTAAGCATTCCAGATAATCAAAAGAAAGTAATCGAATTAAAAGAAACACAAAAAGCAGCTTAATTATGGATAGTAATCTAATATTATATAAAAACGTATTTGATAGAAACGAAGCAAAAGAAATCACGTTTGGGGATTTTATTAATAACCCCGAAAACTGTCTAAATGAATACGACTCTTCAAGGGTTAGTATTTGGGATGAAATTCAAAACGAAAAATCAAAAGCAATAAGGAATGAGTTAAAAAGAAATAACCTTCCAGCTGCCTCTTTTACTCAGACAAACATACTGTCTATAGATATAGACGGAATTCAGGATAGTCCAGAAATAGTTGAAAGATGTATTGATCGTCTTTGTGACCCAAGTAGTTTTTATTACATGGATGGAGAAACACAAGTTTTAGCAGTTCAGTCTTCAGTTAGTGGAAACATTGTAGCTTATTTTAAATACGATTGTAGTCCTGAAGATTATAGCAAACTATACTATTTGATTTATTTAAAAATAACAATGCTTTTAGGTGTCAACGTAGATTTTCTTCCTGATGTGGGGCGTTTAAGATATTTATCTAACGGTAAAGTTCATTACCTAAATGAAGATGCGCTTCCAGTTACAGATATGTTTGAGGGTGACGAATTACCGAAAATATACGCTACTGAAAAACCTAAAAACGCAAGAAAAATAATTTACAAATCATTATAAATAACATGGAAGTATTAGGAAAAATTAAAGTTATAGGACAAACCGGAACATTTGGTTCAAGTGGATTCAGAAAAAGAGAACTGGTAGTTACTACAGAGGAACAATATCCACAGTCAATTTTAATTGAATTTGTTCAAGATAAATGCGATTTATTAAACTCTTTTCAAGTTGGGCAAGATGTTAAAATTTCTATCAACTTAAGAGGAAGAGAATGGGTTAATCCACAAGGAGAAACTAAATACTTCAACTCTATTCAAGGATGGAGAATCGAAGGGGTTGCAGCACCACAACCATTAGACAACCAACAAAATAATACTAACGAAGATTTACCTTTTTAAGATATGAGTTTAGCTATCCAAAATAGAAACATAGCATTTTTTAATATAGTAGAAAAGCTACCTGCTAAAAGACAATTGATATTTAAGTTAATTAAAAAACATGAGCCTTGCACACTAGAGGAAATATGTGATAAATATGGTTTAAAAAGAACTGTTTCAGGAAGACTTACTGAATTGAAAAATGATTGTTTGATTTTGGAGCATGGCAGTAAAAAAAGCAACTCTTCTAAAACAATGAATACTATCTATAGGACAATTAGTAATCCAAATGAAAGGATCAATCTTATAAACTTAAAGTACGCTGAATTAAGAGACAAAAAAGACGCTTTAATAAATGATTTCAATTTAGGAATGAGTCAGATTTCAAGAAATATTTTAGATAAAGAGTTGGTAAAAATAAATACTAAAATCAACAATTTAGAAAAGGTTTTAGAAGTAGCTTAAAAATGAAGATAATCTCTATTAAACCTTTATCAGTAAACAATTGTTGGCAAGGAAGAAGGTTCAAAACTCCAATTTATAAAGGATATGAAAAAGAGTTACTTCTAAAACCACCAAAGTTTGATGTTCCTAAAGTTAAATTAAAGCTTGTAATAGTGTTTGGCTTCAGTAACAAGTTAAGTGATGTTGATAACGGTTTAAAGCCATTCTTGGACATCTTACAAAAGAAATACAACTTCGATGATAGAGACATTTATCAATTGAATGTAACTAAAGAAATAGTAAAGAAAGGAAGTGAGTTTATCGGTTTCAATATTTACGAATTATAATACCCTAAACAAACAAATAAACAATGGCAAAACGATTCACAGATACGGAAAAATACAAGGACTCATGGTTCGTGGATTTAGAGCCGATTGAAAAACTACTTTTTTATTACCTAATCGATAGTGTAGATAATGCTGGATTTTATGAAATTTCTTTTCGTCACATGTCTTTTCATTTAGGAATTAACAAGATTGAAATTCTAGGGGCTATCAAGGGGCTAACTAGGGGCTTGCTAGGGGCTGAAAAAACAATTGAAAAAGGAAGTAAAATTTATCTTAAAAATTTTCTTCAACATCAAAAAATGTACCCGTTAAATCCATACAACGCCTTTCATAAGAGTGCTTTAAAGATTTTTAATGAGAATTTAGATTTTGTTAATCAGTATGATTTTTTAAAAAATATAACTGTTTCAGGGGCTAAAACAAAAGAGAAAAAAATAGTAGAATCTATTGATACTAATCTCTTAAAATTCTTAAAAAATAATATGGGGCTAACTAGCCCCTTAGTAAAAGGATTAGTAATAGTAAAAGAGAAAGGAGAAGATTTAGAAAAAGGAAAAGTATTTGGAAAGTCTGAAAACCTTTTAAAAATCTCAAAATTAGAAAATGAACTTAAAAACTCTTTTTCCTGGAAAGAAACTGTTTGTCGAAATATCAGAGAAACAGGGACAGAAACATCAATCGAAGAAATCGACGATAGAATAACCCAGTTCATCAAAACTATTTCAGGAGATGGAGAGGAAGAAAAATATTTAAAAGAAGCTAAGAAGCATTTTAACAGATGGTTGATTATTGAAATTAAAAAAACTACAAATGAAAAATCAGATAATAAAAACCAAACAGGGGCAACTAGCGAGTTTAGAAGAAGAACGGCTGAGAGACTCACAGGTGCATCAGCCTAGTAATTGCTTTAAATATTCATCTAACCTTAGAACTGTAAAAGATGTGTTTAAGTTGCCTTCTAAGTCTCTTGGGTATTTCAAAAAAGCATACGGTAAGGAATGGGTAGTTGCATATGTATCAATGTGGCTGATAGAGTTAAATGATAGTTCAAATGTAAAAACTAAAATGAGTGATTCTCAAATAGAATTTACTTCAGAGAGAATATTTGACACGTATAGCCTTAAAGTAGCTGATTTAACATTGTTTTTTAGAAATGTAAAAGAAGGTAAATACGGAGCTTATTACGAGAATTTATCTCAAGAAAAAATAATGCAATGGATAGGTCAATATTGGGATGAAAGATGTGAGTATGGACAAATGATGTCTCAATCTAGTCATGAAAGTTTTAATGTTAATCGTGATAAACTTAGTCCAATTGCAATACAAAAACTTTTTGAAGGAGTAGGAGAAGAAGAAGTGAACCATGATAAACGAGGTAACGGTTCTGGAGCAAGAATGAAAAGAAAAGTAATGAATAATAGAAATGAGTTTTTAAACAATATGGGGAATGAGTTTAAAATTCAATCTACTGAAAAATTAAAACAATATTTATTAGAAGCAGATTCAAATTCTGAAACTTTTGATCAAGAGTTATTTGAATTAGTAGAAAGAGAATTTGATTCAAGAAAATAGATGGACACACAATATAGTACTTGGATAGTAAAGCGTAAAGAGAACATGGTCTTAATAGAACTTTATCATAAAGATTTATTGAATCCTAAATACGATGAAGAGAGTAAGTACAAGATGTTTGATGAGATAATGAGGTTAGAAAAACAAAACGAGTGGATTGAAAATTTAACTCAATTAGAAAGACGCCAAGACGATTTAAGTTCAATTTCAATAATAGAATCACGCATAAACCTAACAACTAACGATAAACTAAAAACAGCATGAAAAAAGGAAGATTTACTTCAATTGAAGAGCAATTTATTAGAGATAACTATTTAATAATTGATAGAGAACTAATAGCTCTAAAATTAAATAGGGATGATGATTCTTTAAGACACAAAATGAAAGCTATGGGGATAGGTGAAGGATCAATAATTAATACACCTGCAATATCTTTTGAAGAAAAGAAAAAGCAAGAAAACGCCGGAAGAGTAAGGCTATTAAACTTCATCAATTCTCAATACACAAATAAAGATTACAATCACGTAGCTACTGCATTTATAGATCATGGTAGGTATGAAATATTAAATAGATATAGAAAATATTCAGCATAGTATGATATATAAAAAATGGACCCCTGAAGATTTAGATTATTTGAAGGAACACTACCCAAATACAGATAACCTGGTATTAGCTGATTATTTCGGAGTTAGTAAAGATAAACTTCAAAGTAAAGCTAATGTGATTGGAGTTAGAAAAACTGAAGAATTTGTAAGCGAAATGAGATCTAAGGTTATAGAGTTAAAAGGTCAAAACATAAATAGATATACTCACATGTTGGACTTCGGAAATTCACTTGAAAAAGATAAGAAGCATAAAAGGTTAGGTCCAATATTCGATAAATACGGATTCTATCAATTCAAGGAAATGTATAAACTCCATACGGCATGAAAAACATAAGAAAACTCAAGGGGCTAAAGTCACAACTGAAAATAATGCAAGGAGATTTTGAAGCTTTAGAAGTAGAATTTAAAAATAAACAAAGAGAGTATAGCCAAAAACGAAAATCTATAATCAACATTAAAGAAAGCATTTCATTAATAGAAGACGATAAAGTATTAAAAGTATCTGAGCATGCTGTTTTAAGGTACTGTGAAAGAATAATGAGATTAGACACCGATCAAGTAGAAAAAGAAATATTAAGTAATGAAATAAAATTATTAGTTCAAACACTTGGAGGAACTGGAACATATAATTCTAATGGATTTAAAGTAGTAATAAAAGATTACACAGTAACAACAATAGTCTGAAAAAATAAACCAATGAAAAAATTATTCCTAAAAACACTTACAAAAAAGCACAAAAGATGTTCTCAAGGATTGGGAGTATTTAAAGCAGAATTACTAGAAGGAAATAATCCAGAAGAAGTTAATAAGGCTTTAAAGGAATTAGACAAAGAAGGAAGTATTGAATTAATAGAAACAACAGCTTTCGGAACATTATGCAAATTAACTAAGAAATATAAAAAAGCTAATAAATTATGGGTCAGATAGATGAAGTTATTGAAGCATTTAATGATTTATACCCAATAGGCACTGAATTAATAGTAATTGACGATCTAGGTAAAAAGAAAGTGAGAAAACTTAAGTCAAAAGCATGGGTAGTTGGTAAAGATTCTATAATAGCACTTTTTGAAGGTATTTCTGGTGGGTATAGTATTAAACGAATACAGCATGTACAAACTTATAAAATGAATTTTGAATTAGGCATAAACTATTTAGTGCCTGCTGATGCTCACGGAACACCAATAAGTCATATTAAAAACGAACAGTTATACAACTAAAACTAATTTAAAATTATGGATTTATTTACTGAAACTGACGTTAAAAGATTGATTAATTATATCAAAGACAATTACGATCCAATGTTACCCTTGGTTTTTTGGGTGGATTTATTTTGTGGATTTGGCGGGGTTGCTGAAGGTTACAAGAAAACACCAAATAACTTCATTGTTGCCGGTGTTAATCATGATATGAAAGCTGTAGAGATTAATATCCTGAATCACCCTAATTCAATACCGTACATTGAAGATGTTAGGGATTGGAGAGTAATTTGGAAGTTAGAATCTTTAATATGTCAATTGAGAGAAGTTTTTCCAAATGCTTTGATAGGTGTTCATGCTAGTTTAGAATGCACGTTTTTTTCACCAGCTAAAGGCGGTGATTCTAGAGATGAAGATAGCAGGACGTTAGGTTATCACTTAGAAAAATATCTTTCATTAAAACCTGATTACATCACTATTGAGAATGTACCAGCATTTAGGAAATGGGGGCCTGTATACCATGTTTCAAAAGAAGAAAATGGAAAGAAATTTTGGAAATACAACAAAAGTGGAAAAATTATATGGTCAGAAGATTCAAATCTAAAGGGGTGCAAACCGTTTACTTTACCGATAAAAGAAAGAGAATCTGAGGATTATGAAAAGTGGAAATCAATTTTCAAATCAAAAGGGTTTAAATATGATTATAGAATATCAAATTCAGCTGATTTCGGTGAATTTACAAGAAGAATTAGATATTTCTCTGTTTTTGCTTTAGGCGATCTTCCAATAACTTTTCCAGAACAAACACATGTGGCTAAAGAGTTACACTATTTAAAACCGCACTTAAAAATACATAATTCAGTTAGGGAAAAACTAAACCTAGAAGATGTAGGAGTTTCAATTTTTGGGTTAAACAAACTTGGAAGGCCATATTCCTCAAAAACCGTATCAAGAGTTCTAGGAGGAGGGAAAAAATTTAATGGAAAACACCATTTCACCAGTTGTTATTATGGGGCTTCACAAAATGGACAGGGAGTTCATGGTATAGATGAGCCAATTAATACTATAACAACAAAAGATAGATTTTGTTTACATCACATACAATATGCATATGGTAAGCCAACTTATTCCAAAATTACGGAACCGCTACAAACAATTACAACGGTACCAAAGCCAGAATTAGTAACAACATGGCTGTTTGATACACAGTTTAATAATCTAGGATCATCAATTGATAGGCCATGTCCAACAATAATAGCTAGACAAGATAAAAAGCCGCTATACATCGTAAACGCTTTAGTAGAAAACAGTATCGATCAATCTATTGCTGTGGAAGGTGATTGTGAAGCAAGGAAAGAATTGAGGATATTTATGAGAGATAATAATATTAGAGACATTACAATAAGACAGTTGTATGATTACGAACTAGCTGGAGCACAAGGGTTTCCTAAAACATACATATTGGATTCAAAAAGCTCAACTAGATCAAAAAAATTTATTGGAAATAGTGTATGTCCTGGTCAAGCTGAAGCCAATAATAATGCTTTGTATAGTGGGATAAAACAATATTTACTAAGAGAAGCAGTATAATGACCAAAAAAGACAAAAGAGAAATACTAGAATTCACAATAGGTTTATTACTACTAGTAGTTTTTTCATTAGTGTGTCTTTTTTTAGAAAAACAATTAACTAAATAAATACTAAAGCACAAATAGTGTATAAATGTGCTTTAGTTTACTCTAACTATTTAACATATTTTCCGAAAGTCTTACCAACACTTATTCCAACAAGATGTTTTTTGTTTATTTCTCTCCATTGTAATTCAAAGTTAATACTAGGTTTTCCTTTAGAATCTTTTAAAGAGATTGGTAGACCTAATTTCCAATTAGTATGATCATAATTCTTACCATCATTTAACTCTAATGCACCACTTACCCCCAGAGAACCTTTAAAAAAAAGTAAAGAAGTTACCTCTGTTTTTATTTGAAAAGTTTCAAATTCGTCGAATGTTCCTACATAATGATTACTAGTTTTTGTTTCTATAGGAGTATTTAAACTATTACTAGTTAGTGTAGTGAAACTAGTGCTTTTTAAAGTTTCAATTAAAATATTATTATTATTAAATATTTTAGGCACAAAAGAAATTGTAAAAGATTTCTTCTTTTTTAGATGGATGAAAATATTATACGAAAAACTAGCTTCCCAGTTTTGAAAAAATGATTCACTTTTATTGAAGTCTATTGCATTATTAACAATTTCATATTTATTTTTAGTAATAGGAAAAAACAAATTAAGTGATAACCAAGATTTACTAAACTTACTAAATTTCTCTTCACTTTTAATATATTCAACTTCTTTTTCTATAATAAACTTTTTAACCGTCTCATAATCTAAACTATCTTCATCTTTAAAATTATTAATAGCTTCTTTTTTAATTTTCGAATCTCTATTAGTTTTAATATCACCTCTATAATCTACACCTTTAGGTTTAAACATTGAACCAGGAATAAACCAAGTTGCTTTTAATTCAGCTCCTATGTTGTTTTTTGCTTTATCAGATTCGAATAATGTATAAAATGACTCATCCTTCTTTCCTTTTAATCTTATACCAGTTGAAAAAAGAAAAGACAAGTATTTAGTTTTGTCTCCATCCCTAAAATCAAATGAAGAACCAAAATAAAATGAGTTATCATCATTATCTACAACTGCACTCATTTTTTTTACAGAAGGCACTTCAACTGAAGTAATATAATTCTCAAGTCCTTTATTAAAAAACAAATTTAACATTGTTGAGTTATAAGTATATGAAGAGTCTATTTCATTTTCATATTTAACAAGTGCTTCATTAATTATTTTATTAATATCGATAGTATCTTTTTTCTTTATTGCAGTTTGTGAAATACAAAATTGATTTACACCTATAAGGAAAAATAATATGATTTGTAACTTTTTCATTTTGTATAAGTTTTAATTAGATGTATTAAATATCAGACTATTAAGGATTAAATACAATACCGTTTAATAGGTATATTTTACTACCAAACATTGATGATAAAAAACTTTTCCAAAAGCTACGTTTGCAAAAAATGAACAAGAGTTAAGAGTTATCTTTGAAGTGTCGCACTATTAAATTCAAGTCCTATTTGTTTTTAACAGTGCGGCTACATTCTATCCTCAAAAAGAAGTAGCCTATCTGTATAAAGCAGATGGGTTTTTTTATTTAAAGTGCCACATAGTTTATTTGTTAGTTAGGTTAAAACCTAGTGTGGATATTCCCATAGTTGAAGCACTAGGTTTTATAAAAAAAGTAAAACATTATGATAGTATCGTTATTAGTCATTTTCAGTGTATTAATTCTTATTTCGGGTTTAACATATCGCTATAAGATAAAGCAAGGCAATGAAAGGGAGTATTTGAATGATGTAAGTATTGATGACGCGCTAAAAGCGATTAACAAAAGGTACTCAATATTAATAAAAGAAAGCCGTCAACAAAGAAGGAAAAAGAACGGTAAGGCAGGTAAAAAGAAGTATGTAAAAGTACCAAGTATTCAATAGTTAAACCTTTGAAAAAATGAGTGTTTTAATAGAGTTTAAAGAAGGTAAAGTAATAATTGATGGCGAAGCGTTTAGTAATCCATATATCATAGGGCAATTACTTTTAGCAGAAGCAAAGGAGCAGAATGAACAACAGATTAAAATATCAGCTTAATGAATAAAATACAACCTAACGAACTAAGAGTAAACAACCTTACATTAAACAAAGGCGCATTAACTAAAGTTGATGGTCTTTCAATATATCATGCTTGGGCAAATAAAGAAGAATACTTTGGTATTGAATTAACAGAAGAATGGCATAACAAATTCGGTGTAGAAATAGATGGCCATATCTCATATGTTTATGAATTACCAAGAACACTAACAATAAGAGCTGAAGTTGTATTCTCAGGCGACTATGTTTATTTACGTCAAAGGAATGATGATAAAAGATTTAATGATTCTTTAGTCACGTTATGGAATAAAGACTTAACAAAAAGGAACATGTATGTTCACGAATGGCAAAATCTCTATCAAAGTTTAACCAGCAAAGAACTAACAATTAAATAATATGAAAGTAGCAGACTTAAAAAAGATTATAGAAAACCTTCCGGATAATATGAATGTAGGTTTATTGGATTTATCTACAGATAATTTTTCAGATGGGAATTATCAACTAACGGAAAAGGATTTAATTATTGAGGATTACGTTAAAGAGGAAGACGATCATGAAATAGCTGGTCAAATGTTATTTATCACATTCGATAATAAGTTGAACGAGAACTCAATAACTTAATATGACTGTAGGTGATAAAATAAGAGCAGAAATAAAGAAGGTTGAGACAGAACATAAAAGGCTTATGATTTTACTCACAACAGATCCAGGAGTTAAAGAAAACGCAACTAGAAAATGCATTAGATGCAATACAAATAACAGTCATTATTACGCTAAAACACATTCGTTTACGTGTTCATACTGTTAACTAACTATAAAGTAATAGACAATGAAAGAACTAGACGAATTAAAGAAAAAGGTTTTGGAGTGGACAAGTGGATTACCAATAGAAGGAGAAACTAAAGAAGAATTAAAGCAAGGGGTTCAAAGTAGGTTGTGGGATTTGCAATGTGAATTAGATCAGCAAGCAACAATTTTCGAAGAAGAGATTGACAAGTTAGATATACCTGAAGAATAATTCTATAAACACTTTAAACCAAGAAGCATGAAACTAATATCATATATAAGAGAATTAATAAATCCATTTTCTGGAAAGAGTTTAAAAGAGATTGCTGATAAAAGAAATAGAAAAACTTTTAGAAGTAGAGTTTTAGAGGAGTTAAAAGACATTAAGTCAGGGTTAAGATACATGGCTAAAAATGGTCAATACTCAAATTCTTACGAGGCAAAATTAGGCCAAAGGAATTACTGGGCGCATTTAATCGCTTTAAGGTTTGTAAGAGTTAAAAACACTGGTATCAAAATCACTATTGAGCCAACAGAATCATATAAAGACCATGAAGGAAAATCTCATGTGGAAAGATGGTATGTAACACTGAGTTTTAATCAGCTATAAAACAATTGTAGGATATGGGAGTAGTTATTTTTTTAATATGGATATGTTTTACCCCTTTCATTATAGGGTTTTCATTAGGATATAACAAAGGAAGTAAAGAATCTAAAAAGTAATTTATGGATCAAGTAGCAGCACTAGAAATATTATTTATAGCCGACATGATATTAAGCATGTTTATTAATCATGGCTTAAGAAAGGATATAAAAGAAGTAAAAGAAGCTCACAATCAACTATGCGAAGATATGGGTTTAGATATTCATAAAACTAAATAAATAAAACAATGGGATTTTTAGACAACATTATTAGTGCAACAGTAAAAACAGTTATATCACCTGTGGCTATAGTAAAAGACGTAGTTAATGTAGCTACTGGAGAGGAAGCAAACGCTACAAAAAAACATGTAGAATCTATTACTGATGATATAGATGCTGCTATTGATGAAATAACTTAAAACTAATTAACTAATGAAGATAGCAGTAATAATATGCCTATTTATAGTATCAATAGGTTTAATGTTTGGATCTATTAATAATGCATGCAAGGAACTAGGGTATAATCATTTAGATATTTACTCAATAACACATCGATGGATAGGGAAAGTTGTAATGCTAGCTATGATCGTGTTATTGATTTTAGTTATTGTAATAATTAAAACAAAGAAATAACCAATGAGACTAACAGGTAAATGCGAAATAGAATTTTATAAATATTCAAAAAATAAAGGCCTGGAAAACTGGAACCCTAAAAAGTATTCTTTAGATGTTGTTATAGCGATGATGTTTGGGGTGTACTTGGACTTCTTTTACAGTAAGGGAATAGCTTTAGAAATACTTATAGTAGAATATGGATGGGATGAAAACGGGACAATACACGAATGTCAGGTTTATTACCTAGGAGAACCTATTAGTGATATTATACCTTATCCTGAAGCGAAAGAGTTTCTTGTAAAAAAGGCAAACGAAATATTTAACAATAGGTAGATATGGAAACATTACATCCAGCAGCACAAGTAGCAGCGATTATAGTGGTAGGGGTTGTAGTAGGTTTATTCGTTTATGGAATTTTTGTAAAAGAATAAATACTTAGACGCACCAAAACACAATTATAAAAGAAAGTAAATATTATGACAGACAAGACTTTTGATAAATATAAAACTGTAGTAGACGAATGGTTTATTAATGGATTCAATGGTACTAAAGCGTATCAAAAGTTTTATCCAAGTTCTGGTGAAGATACAGCTGCTGTCAAGTTTAATGAATTGGTAAGAATTGGTAAGATTGAAAATTATATCACTATTAAGAAAAAAGAAGCTAAGGAGTTAGCTAAATTAACACATGAGAAGGTTCTTGATGAACTAAAGAATTGGGCTTATTCAGATATTACCGAAACACTTTTATTGACCCCTAAAGAAATAAAAGAATTGCCAATTGAAGTGAGAAGATTAATAACCTCTTTCAAAAGAACAACTAAAACTATTATGGGAGGCGGAGTGTTGGAAGAAGAGGTTGAATTAAAGTTTGTTTCTAAAGAACGTGCTATTGAAATGATAAATAAGCACATTGGATTCTATGGAGAACATAACTTCCAGAAAAACCCTCAGTTATCCAAAGAAGATAGAGCTGCAAGATTAGAGGAATTGAGAAAGAAATTGAATGATAAATAAAGTTTTGTTTTCGCGGTGTATCATGTTGACTCAGCTACTATAAACAAAGGAAAGTTAAAAGATGAAAAAAAAGCTAAAAATACCAATTTACTTCGGTGATTTATTATTAATTCAAACCAACAACTTTGAAAAGGTAGAGAAAAAGTACAATATATCTGGATTACAAAATTCAGATGCATGTGTTTATCCAATTCCTTACTCAAATGGTTATACTAAGTACTTAATGCTTTTTAATAAAGATGTGACTCCTTCGATAGTAGCACACGAAGCGGTACATGCTGTAAATTTTATATTTAGAGACAGAGATATTGAATTAGACGTCATTAATGATGAGCCACAAGCGTATTTATTAGGATGGATTGTGAAACAATGTCATAATTACTTAAATATTTAAATAATTGGGACTAACTGACGCAGAAATACTAGAATATGAACAATTGCTTAATGAGCAAGAAGTCGACCTTTTAAAAGAAGGTCTTTCTACGTTTGGGGAAAAGACTAATCCGAATTACAAGTTTATTCATGATGCAATTACTCTACAGGAGTATGATAGATTCAATAAACTTACAAAAGGATATGCAGGAGCCATACTTGAAGGTTCTTCACGTTCAGGTAAAACATGGTCTGGAATAGATATAATTATTTGGCTCTGTACAGAAGTAGAAACCAATTGTACAATAAATATCTATAGAGAAACATACAACGAATTCAAAACTACATTGTATGATGATTTTAAAAGGCGATTAGATGATTTCGGACTACCTAATAAGTTTCATAATGCAGAAGACGTTAAGAGTTTTAAAATAGGCGATAATAAAATATTCTTTCTAGGATGTGATAAAGTAGGTAAAGCTCATGGGGGTGGGTGTGATTACGCTTTCTTTAATGAAATGATGCATATACCTAGAGAGATATTTGACCAAGTAGAAATGCGTTGTAGAAAGTTCTGGTGGGGAGATTACAATCCTAGTTATACAGATCATTGGGTTTTCAATAATGTTATCCCTCGTAAAGAGATTGGTTTTCTTAGGACCACCTTTTTAAACAATCCATTTATATCAATAAAAGAGAAAAACAAGATACTTTCTTATGATCCTTGGCTACCTGGTAGTTATGAAGTAAGGGAAGATGATGTTTTTTACAATGATGAGCCAGTAACAGAAAAGAACCAACCGCCACCACATCCTTTAAATATTGAGCAAGGAACAGCAGATGTATTCATGTGGAAGGTTTATGGTCTTGGATTACGTGGAGCCATGAAGGGAGTAATATTCAATCATATGACCTGGATTGAAGAATTCCCAGACGTTGCACATACATACGCTAATGATTTCGGGTTTACTGCGGATCCAAACGCATTGGTAAAATATGCAGAAGACGAAAAGAATATTTGGTTTGAACTATTATCATATGAGCCAATTGAAACAGATAGCGAACTATCTTCTTTCTTTGAAGCTGTTGGAGTAGAAAAAGAGATCCCTATTACTTGTGATAGTTCAGATAAATATACTGGAGAAAACAAAGGAACTATTGAGATGGTTAAAGGACTTAAAAAAAGAGGTTGGAAAGCTTCAAAAGTCAAGAAAACGAAATCAATAATGTATTGGATCCTTTCTATGAAAAAGAAAAAGATTCATTGTGTGAAAAGCAACCTTTGGAAACATGTTAAAAAAGAACGTGAAAACTATAAATTCAAAGAAGTAAGCGGAATACTTATAAACCAGCCGATTGACAAGTATAATCATTGTTTTGACGCTGATACATTAGTATTAACAAGCGAAGGCTACAAGAAGATAATCGATGTTAAAATAGGGGATTTTGTTATAAATTCAAATGGGAAACATGAAGTTGTTAACTCTTTTTTAAGTTCTGAAAATGCAATAATACTAGATTATAAAATTTTATGTGGAAACAGTGAATACTCAGTGTCTTCAACATCAGATCATAAAATAAAAACCTTAAGCAAATGGAAAAAAATATCAGAAATTCAAAAAGGGGAGTTCATTTGGACGTTCAAAGGTTCAACAGCAAGTCTTACTACCTTTATAAAGGAGAAAAATACTTTTCAAAAGGAGGAAAAAGACTTCACAGAGTTGTATGGGAATATTATAAAGGAAAGATACCAAAGGGGTTTCACATTCATCACAAAGATGGTAATAAGCACAATAATAGCATTGATAATCTTGACCTTATTAACGGCTCAAAACATCTTAGTGAACACGCTAAGGAGTATACGTCAAAAAATAAAGAAGCAGTCAATACACATCTTAACATCATCAGAGTTAAAACAAAAGAATGGCATAAATCTGAAAAAGGAAGAGAATGGCACAAAGCACATGCTAAAAAAACAGGTTTCGGAGCTCAAACATTCGGTAAAAGAAATTGTGAGGTTTGTGAAAATGAGTTTGAATCTAAATCCTCAAGACAAAGATTTTGTTCTAATTCTTGCAAATCACAATATCGCAGGGACAAGGGACTTGATAATGAAGATAAATTATGCGTTATCTGTGGGAATAAGTTTACAACTAACAAATATTCAAAAGCAAAAACCTGTACTAAGAAATGTACTAACGAGCTCAGTATCAAAATCAAGAGTAGGAAAAGTTTATGACCTAAGTATCGAAGGGGTTCATGAATATTCAGCAAATAATATTATAGTTCACAATTGCTTTGACGCGGTACGCTATGGACACATTGCTCATAATACTAAAACAACAATACTAAAAACAACTAAATCAATATCCCAATTAGGAATTAATTATTAAAACAATAAAGGATCTTTAATAAGGCACTTATAACCAAGCGGACTTCTAATAGGACGTTTCCATAAAAACAAAGATGGAAGAAATATTAAAATTATTAGAAACAGATGTTACCGGAGCCTTAAAAGTCCTTACTGCTCAAAAAAAAGACAAGGGTATTATAACCGATCTTAGAGAAGAATTTAATGAAACTGTTAGGGATTCAAGAGATACTCAAATAGGGAATATTCAAAAGGATAAAAGTGTAGGGGAAGGAGAAAACAACAAAATTGTCAAAGCCGTTAAAATCCCAGTCCCATTTCAAAACAAAATTGTAAATACAGCAACTGCATTTGAAGTAGGAGCAGCAGTAACACTTACTCCTAGTAATACGGATAATTTAGAGTTGTCAACTGAAATATCAAGATTATGGGAAGTAAACAGAATAGATTCAGTGCTTCAAGAAGCTATTAAGCTCCAGAAAAGTGAATTACAATGCGCAGTCGTTTTTCATATTAAAGACTTGAGTAAAAACACATTGTACAATAGGGTTGTTGGAGTCAATCAAAACAAAGACATCAAAGCAAAGTTACTGAAGAACGAAAACGGTGTTATGTCTCCATATTTTGACGCATTCGGAGATTTGAAATCTTTTACCTGGGAATACTCTACAATCAATGGTGAAGGAAAAGAGGTTAAAAATGTTTTAATCTATACCGAAAAACTTCTTTATACATGTTCTGATGAATCAGGTAAGTTAATATATGTAAAAAAAGAAGCGCATGGTTTTGACAAAATACCTGTTGTTTATTTATCTCAAGATAAACCCGAATGGTTTATTGCTGAAAACATGATTGATAGGCTAGAAGTTTCAATGTCAAAACTTGGCGCTGCAAATGATTATTCAGGACAGCCAATTTTAGTACTTTATGGTGACGTTCAAGGAGCGCCGCAAAAAGACGAAGATGGTAAAGCAATTCTTTGTGATATTAGAATAGACCCAGAAACAGAAAAAGAAGTAAGATCTGATGTAAAGTTTTTAACTCATGATAACGCACCAGCTTCTGTAAAACTCGAATTAGATCGCTTAGAAAAATACATCTATTCATTAACATCAACACCTGATTTATCATTTGATAACCTTAAAGGACTAGGTACTGTATCAGGAGTAGCTTTGCAATTGATGTTTCTTGACGCAATTCTAAAAGCAAAAATGAATGAAGGTCATAATAGAACTGTAGTTCAAAGAATTTTAAATGTTTTCATTTCTGGAACAGTTACAACTACAGTTACTAAATTAAAGAATCATGCTAAGACAACTTATTTCAAAGTAAAGTTTAATAGCATCATTCCAAACGACCTTAAAACCTCAGTCGAGACTTTTTCAAAGGCAATTGAATCTGGCATGATTAGTAAGAAAACATCTATAGAGAACATCGGTATTTCTTCAAGTTCTGAAGAAGAGTTAAAATTAATTGAATCGGAAAAAGAAACAGTAGTAGTTCCTTAAAGATTTGTAAATTTGAGTAAACTAATTTATAATTATGGAAAAATACCAAATACTAGCTTCAGAACTTATTTCTAGATTACCAAATGGAAATCAAAGAGTTTTTTTAACTTCTAACATACCACAATTTACAAGGTTAATTTGTTATAACCTTGTTGGCATCGAAATAGATGAGGAGGGTGTAAAGAAATTATTAATTCAAATTCAACCTAATGATTTAGAGAATTTACCATCTATATTTCCTTTAGCAAACGGACTAGGGTATATCATAGAGATAAATTAATCTTAATTAAATAACTTTTTAAAAGCTCCTACATAATTGTAGGGGCTTTTTTTATTTCCTAATCTTAAAACAATAATATTATTTAGAATGATTCTAAATAAGAAATATTTTATATATTTGTTATCTAAGGTATTAACTAAATTATTCAATACACATTATGGCTGTACCAGCACAAAAGATTAAGGATAGACTTAAGGCGAAATATCCAAAGGCTAACTTATCTACAAAAAGGCTAGACGCTCTTGCGGATAGACTATCAAAAAAACCTGCAGACGATGCAGACGACGCGGCAATTGATGCAGTGCTTGACAATGCTAATGATTTTATGTCTTTCGAGGAAATCGCTAAAGAAGATGACCGAGTAAGAACATTAGAGCAAAAAGCAAAAGGCACTCCTCCTAAAACAGCGGAAGAAATCGAAGCAGAACGACTTGCTAAAGAAAAAGAAGAAGCAAACAAAAAAGCGCAAGCAGAAGCTCCAGATTGGGCGAAAGCATTGATTGAAAAGAACTCTAAAATGGCAGATGAAATTACCGCTTTAAAAAACGGTAAAGCAACAGACAATAAAAGAGAGTTAGCGAACAAAGCTTTTAGTTCTTCAGAAGTCTTAAAAAGTTTAGAGCCTGAGATTCGAGAAACATGGTTGAAGCGTATTCAATTAGACTCTGAAGATCCTTTTGAGGATCAAGTCAAAGGTTTAGAAACTGAGTACACAAAGCTAGTGCAAGTAAATGCAGACTCTCAAAATTACCCAGGTGCTCCTTCTAGTGGATTTGCTACAGGAACTGCAACTGAGGAAGAGATAGATGCTATTGTAAACTAATTTTTTTTGCCTAAAACATTATTTAGAATGGTTCTAAGTAATTAAATTTAAAAAAGAAAAACAACATGAGCGTATTAGATTTAAGTACGACAAGTGAAGAGTTTCATTCCGCAGATAGCGTTGGAATCAAACATTATATTCACGGAAAAGAAGGTGGTGCTGTATTAGACACTACTGGATTCACAGACACAATTATCCATGCTGGACATGGTGTTATTTTAGAAGGAGGTTTATATAAGCCACAACCAGTTGACGGTAGCAAGGACGCTATGTTGATTGGAGTTGTTAGGTCAGCAACTAAAACTTCAAAGCCCTCTACAGGCGTAATGACTCAAGGAACTATTAACAACAATGCTTTAAAATATCCATTTAACGCAGCTTCATTAGCTGTATTAAAAGGTTTTGGCATTTATAATCAAGTAGACTAAGATGGCAACTACAATTTCAAATTTTAAAGATTTAATTAAAAAATTCTTCACCGGAGTAGCGAAGAAAGAATACGACAAGATAAATGGTTCAAAAGAAGAGCCTAAATATCTTCACGACAAAATGTTAACGCCAGAGTATTCAGTCGATATGACTTACTCATCTATTAGCGGAAACTTCACAAGAGTAACAGCAGATGTTGTTTCTTTTGACTCACCAGTTCCTTTAAAGTCTAGAGGATCTATTAAGTCAGCTACAGGAGATATTCCTAAAATTGGTATTGGATACACCTTGAATGAAAAACAAATGAATACACTTCGTATTCTAAGGAACATGAAAGGAAGAGCTACAGAGCTTGCTAAAAAAGTATTTAAAGATACGAACGCTTGTATTTTCGGAATCAAGGAAACACTAGAAGAAGCACATTTAATTGGATTTTCTTCAGGTATTACGATCATTCCAGACACTACTAATGTTGGTACAGGAATTAGAATCAACTATAATATCCCTGAAAGTAATCAGTTTGGAGCTGAAGCTAAATGGGATAGTACTGATGCAAAGCCAATCGACGACATTAAAAGAGTCTTGAGTGATGCTAAAGATAAGGGAGAATATCCTGATACTATTTGGATGGATAGTTTCGGTATTGACAGATTAGCAGATAACCAACAAGTAAAAGAAATGTATGCTTTTGGTTTAAACTTTACTGGTTCAAATATTCCTTCTCCAGACGAAGAGCAATTAACTAAATTCTTAAAGAAAAGATTAAAGTTAAACCTTAGAGTAATAGACAGAAGTTTCATTCACGAGAAAGACGGGAAGAGAACTGTTACTCAAGGATGGACACCAAATATGGTTGTATTCACTACAGGAGAAAATGTAGGTTCTTTAGTTTATAGTACACTTGCTGAGGTTGAATTCCCACAAGAAGGAGTAGCGTATGCAAAGCCAAATGAGTACATCTTGATTAGTAAATCAGGAACAACGAATCCTGTAAGTGAGAATACTACTGGACAAGCTCTTGCAATCCCTGTTTTACAGAATGTAGATTCGATTTTCTATTTAGACACAAACGAAGCTTTAGAAGTTGCTTCTGGTGAAGTAGAAGGGGATTTAAATGTAACTCTTTGGGAAACTGTATTGGTTAAAGCAACAGTTATCACAAAACTTAATGAAATGGAAATCTCTACAACAGCTACAATTTCTGATGCTGGATTGGTTACTAAAGTCAACAAGTTGAATGATGAAGATGAAGCAACATTAAAAGGTTTATTAGGACTGTAAATGTATAGCACAGATTCAATATCGTTTTTAGAAAACAGAATAGGTTTTGGTTTACCAAATGGCATGTCGATTTCAATCGATGTGTCAAACCAAACCGGTACTTCTGGTAGAATTGCAACATCGTTTCACAAATTAGCCACAGTCAATAACCTTTATGAAACTGTTCAGGTTATTGGCATGAGTGAAAGCCTGTTTAATTCTTATCTAAAACAACTTAAAACCGATGCGGTTAAGTCAGTATTGATTAGAGTATTGAATCAAAATAAATTGTACCTGGATAGTTTCGATTACTCAGGTACAATTAATACTAAAGCGGAATTATTTGATGAAGCTATAGGCTATGCAATTGCTATTTCAGCTATAGAGCAATTCATTTCTACAACTAGGAAGAATTCAACTGTTAGATCTGTTGAAGGTTCTTATAAGATGTTGAAAATTGAGCTTGAAGGAGCAAAAAATAGTAAGGGAGCTATTGTCTCAGTAGGTCTTAGAAATCTACTAGACAAGTCTATTCAAAAGTGCTCAGATAGTATTTTCCCAAATTCATTAAAAATAACATCTAAACCTGTTTGGTAATGAATTATATAAAAACTAATCCAGTTGGAATTGACAAAAAGATTCAAAAACTACAAACAAAGCTTTATAGCAGTTTAGGGTTTTCTGATTTTGAAGGATATGGAAGAGTTTATGTCGACACACAAAAAGACAGTATTAAACCTATTTTTTTTGTTTCGGGTAATGATTACAAAGAAGTATTACTAAACGACTCAATTAATGGAAAGTTCTTTTTCGTTGAAGATGATGAAACAGATTCAGAAATGACAATGAGCACAACTAAAGTTGATGTCATATTCTTGGTAAACCTTTCAAAGTTATATCCGGATATTCCATACAGAGCAGATGAAGAGTTCAGACAGCAAGTTTACAGAGTACTTAAAAAGAGTCGCTACTTTTTCCTTAGCGACATTAAAATAACAAAAGGAATAGACGCATTAAAAGGATTTAAAACAAACTTAATTGATATGCAACCTTACCACTTTGTAAAATTTAGTGGAGAGATTAGTTATCAATTAGACAATTAATAAAAAATATGTATCAATACATTGAAAAGAAAAGCGAAAGTAATGCGCCTATCAATACTGGTAGGTCCACACAAGACATCCCAAAAGCAACAATAAATTACGCTTTAACAAAAGAGTCTTTCGGATGGGACACATTAGCAGATGCTAAATCCAAAGAAAAGTGGGATGAAGCAAAAGCTTCTAAAGATTTAGTAATAATGTTTAGTGTTGAGAACTCTGAACTTGCAAACTCGGAAGCTACTTATTACGAAGCGAGAACAGTCAAGGAGAAGACTAAAAAAGCAAGAAAAGGGATTAAGTTTCATCATCATTTAGATATGTATAGTGACGCAGCTCTAGCGTCTTATGAAGGTAGTGAATACACTAGGATTGTAGAGATTAAAGAGGATGGTCGCTTCACAACTGTATTAGAAAATGGAAAATGGAAAGGTCAAAAAATGAGCGATTTTCTTGTTGGGATGAACGAAGATTCGACAGTAGGCGGGGATCCGTCTAAAACAACTGCTGAAGTAGTTTATGCAGATGCGGATGCTATAAGAAAAGGAGGTCAGATGTTAATACCTGATTTCGATTTAGAAACTTATCAAGGTATTTACAATGTTGTATTTGTAATCACAAGTCAGTCAGCGACAGAAATCAAGGCTACAGCTGTTAATTATGACGGTAATGAAGTTAAAGGATTGGCGTTAGCTGACTTCAAATTACTTACAACTGTAAATGCACCACAGACAATAACTGCCGCTTCTTATGTAAACGGAGAATATGTATTGACTGGTTCGGCTTTCGTTTCTGGAACACTTAACACAAATGGTGTTGTGTTGCAAGCGGAGATTTCTTACGAAGGAGAGTCTGCAGTAACAGTAACAATTACATAATGAGAGGGTTTAAACACATACAATTCAGCGATAAGTTCGAAGGGACTTTCGCTGAATTTAAAAAGAAGTTCGTGAGTCATTTAGTGATACTAAGTGAAAACGATAAAAAGAAAGCATACAAGGAAGCAACAAAAAAATAAGTGGCATCAATTCTAGAACAGTATGAGAAGGCTAAAAATCTCACTCCACAAAAGATTGAGCGAGATTTATATGTTTTTGTACGAACACTAGAAACTTATTTTGCTGACTTAAATGTTGAGCAATTACATCTTGAAAGTAAAGATATTTTCGGAAACCCAATCGGTTTTTATTCTGCAGGAACAGAAGCAATAACAAACGGACGAAAAAAAGAAGGTGATCCTTTTAATTTAAAGGAATCGGGAAAGTTTTTAAACGAGTTATTCGCAAAGGTCCAAGGCGACAGTTTGTTTTTCGACACGAAAGACGAGAAGAAGCCGGAAGTATTAGAAAACCTATTGAGTAAGGATATATTCGGTCTTTCAGATGATAATTTACAAAAGGCAATAAACACCAAGTTATTGCCTTTTTTTCAAAACTATTTTTTTAAAGAACTACTACTAAAGTGATACAGAAACAATACTTTTTATATGATTCAGCTGATGTTATTCCGGCTAAGTTATACTTTAAAATAGTAGCTAATATTGAGTTAATAACTCTTTTGTCAAGTGAGGAACTCTCAGAAGTTGAACTCGTAGATATATGGAGTAAAATACATGAAGATGATATTGAGTCATCAAATGATGAAAAAACAAGTAAAATTGTTAATATATCAAAACAAATTGAAAACCTAGCATCAAAATACGAGAGTATCAAACTGGCTGTTTTCTTCCTTGAAAAGTTAATGGTAGAAGATAAAGAATTAATAAATCTTTTAAAAAAACACCACTACAAGTTCACTGGAGACTTGAAAAAAGACCTGGAAGTTATAAAAAGAGAAAGCCAAGCGATTGAGTTAATTATTAAACGCTTGCAAAAGAAACTACCACAACAAAACGAAGAAAATTCAAGTAAATCAACACTTGACGAAAATATACTTAGTTACGGAATTATTACCGGATTAGGATTTATTGATACCAACGCAATAACATTATCACAATACCGTGCTTTAGTAAGTACCGGAAACCAAAAAATCAAAGCTTTAGAGAATGGATCACAAGGGTAAGATAACTTTAAAAGACAATGTAGATAATGAGGTCTTTCATATTGGTGAGAAATACGCCAAAGGCCTTGAACCTGGAATAAAAGCAAATAAGGAATTTTTAGAGTCAATGAAGGCTTTAAAAAAACTAGCGTTAGAGTATGGGAAAATCCAAAAGGAATTCAAAGGTGTAAAAGGACAAAAACAATTTTTAGCAATTAAAAAGAAAGAAATTCAACTTTCAGAACAAACAACTGCAGCTTTAAAGATTCAGCAAACTACTGAAAGAAACCTCATTGCAACCATTGAAAAGAAAACGATCGCTACTGAAGGAACAAACAAAGCATTAGTAAGAGAACGTTTAGAGCTTCAACGCTTAAACAAGTTGGAGAAAGAAGAAGCAATTCTAAAATCAAAAACTTCTTCAGTAATTGACAAGCTAATTGTCAAGCGTTCACGTGAAGCACGAGTAATGCAAGATTTAATTGCAAAACGTGAGTTAGGAAATAAGTTATCTAAAAAAGAACAATCATCTTTAAGTAAATCAACCAAAGCTTTTCACAAGTATGAGAACGCTATAAAAACAGCAAAAGTAACAACAAAGCAGTTTCAGGAAAATGTAGGGAACTACCCTAAAACAATGAAAACAGGTATTGCTTCATTGCGAAATCTTGTCGGTGCTTTTGGAGCGATTGAGGGTGCGAAAATGGCTTTAAATATTGTTAAAGAAGCAAGACAATTAGCCATTGACGCTAAAGGAGTTGAATTTGCTTTTCAGAAAATAGAAGAGCGTACTGGTAAAGCAGAAGAAGCACTTCTGAAAACTAAAAAGTCAACTCGTGGCTTGATGTCAGATTTGGATATTAAAAAAGCAATTGTTGAGTTAGACAACTTTAATATAAGTGCAGAGGAAACAGATACTTTAATGGAATTCTTAGCGGTTAGGGCGTCACAAACAGGAAATAGTATTGATAAGTTAAAAGATTCATTAGTTGAAGGACTTTCAAAAGAATCTAAGTTAAGAATTGATAATCTTGGAATATCTGCAGCTGAACTAAATGCAGAACTAGAAAAAACACCAGACTTTACAAAAGCAGTAGCAAATATTGCTAAAAGAGAGATAAAGGAGGCGGGAAGCATTCTTGATGATGCAGGAAGTTCAACAGAAAGATGGAACGCAAACCTTAGTAATGCACAATTAAGACTTGGTAAAATGGTTAATGAATCAGGTTTTGTGAGTTTTTTAACCGATGCAGCAAGTGCGACATTGGAATTATTAGTTCCTACTGAAAAGTTATCTGAATCATACCAAAAGCAACAAGTAGAATTGAATGTTTTAGCTAATAAATTAACTGACACGAATATAAAAGAAGATGATCGTAAAGTATTAATTGAACAGTTAAACAAACAGTATCCGTTCTTCTTAAAAAATTTAGATGCTGAAAAAGTAACTAACGAAGAATTAGGAACAAGACTTTCAGAAGTAAATCAACTTTACATTAAACGAATTGCGCTACAAGCACAACAAGAAAAAATACAAGAGGTTCTAAATGATGCGGCAAAAGAAGCTACAAAGGATGCTTTCGATCAGATAAAAGTAGATAAAGAAATTGCTAGAATAAACGCTACAACTTTAAAAGGATCCCTTGACTTAGCTAACACTTCTTATGAACAAAGAATAAAATTAACTAAAGAAGCATTAGAAAAGAACGCGAAATTCAGCACAAGTGTAAGAGACGGATCAACCGTAGCTTCTAATGAAGAAGCTAAAGCTTTAAATAAATTAAATAGAGCATTAGGACAAAATGTAAGCACGAAGGTTAGGGCGAAACGTGTAAATAAAGAATTAACAGAAGAGCAAAGTAACTTGAAGTTATTGGAAGAAAAAATGGGGTCAACCTTGGCGGAAATAAACGCTATGTTTTCAATACAATCCAAAGTAATTGACAAAACAACCACAAGTACAACCGATTTAACAGATGCTGAAAAGAAACTTGCTGCTGAAAGACGAAAAGCATTAGCAGAAGCAAACCACTCTTTGAAAATAGCTCAATTACAAGAAGAAATCGATAAGTATAAAGAAGTTGCAGAAGATGAAGGAGCGACGCTAAAAGAGAGAATTAAAGCGCAAACAAATTACAATGACGCAAAAATTGAGTTATTGAAAATTAATCGTGATTATGAAATCGCGAGTATAAATGAAAGTTCAAAAAGTAAAGCAGAAGGGGACGCAAAAAAAGCAGTTCTTGAAATAGAATATCAAGCGAATAGAAAACAAATTGCTTTAGATGGAAATGCTTCTTATTTAGCGATAATTAAGAGTGGTTTTGAAGAAGAAAAGAAAGCAATAACCGAGGCAAAAGACTTAAAAGATAAAGCCTTAAAAGATGCTATTATAGCAGAAAACGAAGCTTTTGATAAGACCGGTAAAAGTGTTGAAGATGTAGAAGCGCACGAAAAAGAAATTGCAGACATAAAGAAGAAGTTTGCGCTTGAAACTATTGAAGTTCAGATTGCAGCTGTTGAAAAACTGTATTATTCTGGAAAGTTCACCAATGAACAGCAAGAGCAACTTTCAGAGCAATTAAAAGACTTGAAAATTGCTCATTCTAATTTAGAAACTGACGCGGTAATTGAGGGTCACGAAGAGCAAAAGAAGTCAGAAGAAGAACTTGCAAAAGCAAAAGCTAAAATCATATCGGACGGATCGGCGGCATTAGCTGAAGCATTAAACATTGACGCAAATAATCTTCAAAACTTAGTTACTTCTATTGTTGACGGATTTGGAGAAGGTTTTGAAGGAGCGTTAGAAGGTATTCAAGCAACCGCTGCTGTTGTTAGTGATGTTTTAGGCTCAATTTATGACGGGAATATTGAAAAATTAGAAGGGCAACTTGACGCAAACGAAGAATATTACGCTAGACAATACGAATTAGCCGGAACAGATCAACGTAAAAAGGACCTACTTAAAAAAGAAGAAGAACTTAAGCGTCAAATCCTGCTAAAGAAAATTGCAAAAGAGAAAACCAAAGCAGCAAAAGTAGAAAAAGCCGCGGCAATTGTTCAAGCCGGAATCAATACCGCATTAGCTATTACTTCAGCTTTAACAATGGCTCCTCCTGCAGCTTATGTAATGGCCGCTTTGAGTGGTGCAATGGGTATTGCTCAAATAGCTGCAATTGCATCAAAGCCAATTCCGAAATATGCAAAAGGTACAGACTATCATCCAGGAGGACACGCACTTGTTGGTGAAGAACGCGCTGAGGTTATAACAGAGCCAGGAAAAGCACCTTATGTTGTAGATGGTCCACAAGTATTAGACTTAGCGAAAGGAACTAAAGTAACTCCAAGTATCGCCGAATATGAAAAGTTAATGAGAGCGTCAATACTAACGAGTTTAGACATAGACAACCAAAAAGCAAAGGATTATCAATCCAAAACTGCGGCGTTTGATCAAAATTTATTGCTATTAGCTTTGAAAGAAAATACACAAGCAGTTAGGGAGCAACAAACTAACGTAAACGTACAAGCACCAAGTATAGATTTAGAATATTTAGCATACCGAAACGAACAACTTGATTAAAAAATGATTTTACCTTCAGTAAGTAACCGCGTAAAATATGAGTTGAAACACGAAGGTTTCGACAGTCTTATTATTCCTGAGCCTATAGGGTGGAACTCAGACGAAAAAGAGTACGCAAGAAATAAAAAACAGCATGGTATTATTGCCAAGTTTTCTAATAATCTAAAGTTTTATAATGATGCAGCTGATTTTATTACCCTAGTTGATAGTATTTACGGTGTAAACGCTGATTTAAAACTAACAAAATACGAAAGGCATCCAATAACTGATCATTGGGAATTGATCTATTCGGGAAACTTTGACTTAAGAACTCTTAAGGAAGAAAAAGGACTTGTTTCTGTAAAGTTTAATTCCGGAGGATTTGACAAAGTAAGAAAATCAAGATATAGTAAAAAAGTAGAGATTGACCGAGTTACAGACATGGACGGAGGAACAATTCCGGAACTAGTAACAAAAGAAATGGCTTTAGATGGAAGAAGGATATTTCGTAAAACTGTTTTTGATGTTAATCCAAGTGAAGGAGCTTTAACACTTCACGATGAAACAAGCCAAGGAAATGACAGAGGGTCAAGTATTGCGGTACCAATTAGATTAGTAAACAAATCTCATGATGAAGCACAAAGTATAAGTCCAAACACGCCAACTGGAGACAATTCACCGAATAGAATCGGCCAAGGAGATACAGCAAATACTTTCTTTGCGGTTTCAGAAAAAAGGAGAACCCTAAACATTGAGTTTAATTTATCATTTAACGCTTTATGTACTCCAAATGATATTGACCACATGGGGGTTTGGGTTATTTTATCTACTTATCATAGTGGCTCAAATTACTATTGGAAAGAAAACAGGACTTTATTCTTTACTGGAACACATACTGTTTTGTATGGAAATCAGCATTTTGTAAACTTTGCCGATACAATAACACTTGAAGCAGGAGAAAGTTTAGCATTACGTTTTCATCATGTATTTAAAGGACAATCTGGTCATAACTCTAATCTAAACACAGCCTTTTTTAATGTAAGTTGCCCAGTGACTATTGAAGAAGATAGTTTTGTCGAGCCTTCAAAATCAAAAGTAATCTTAGCGCATGAATTAGGAGAAAGGCTAACACGTATAACAACCGGGAAGGAAAATGCTTTTTATTCTGAATTTTTAGGAAGAACAGATATTGCAGGCTATAATTACAATGTTGATGGTCCAGGAGCGTATACCGGTTATTCACATGGAATGTGGATTAGGCAATTTGATAAATCAGATACATTATTTAAAAGCTTTACAACATCTTGGAAGGATTTTCACGAAGCAAATCAAGCCGTTTTAAACATGGGGTTAGGTATTGAAGTGATCGGACAAAAAGAGCGCATTAGATACGAGCCTTTAGATTTCTTTTATCAAAACCATGTCACTATAAAGCTAGGTAAAGTTGTAAACGGAGTATTTGAATACATACAACCAAATAACATAAAGCGAACTAAAGCAAAAGAGTTTTTATATACTGGTTTTGAATTGGGTTGTGAAAAGGGCGGTGAATACGAAGAAGTGAGCGGACTTGACGAATACAACGCAAAAGCCACTTTTTCAACACCAATAAAGGTTGGTGAAAACATTTACAAAAGGACTTGCAAATACAGAACTGATCCTTACGGCCAAGAATTCACAAGAATAAAATCAAAGTTTGCACATTCTACTGAGGATTACCGAACAGATAAAGAAATCTTTATGAACGATCTTAAAGAAGGTCAAACAGAAGTATTGCTTCAAAGAAAATGGCAAGATGATTTTGAAGAAGTGCCAACTGGAGTTTTTAGTCCAGAAACAGCAACTAATTTAAGATACTCGCCAATAAACTCATTATTGTTACGTCATGATTGGGTAATTTCAGCAAGTGGAATCAAGTATCAATCTAATTACATGCGCTATAATAGTTCAACGGCGAATAGTGGCTTGAAAACTAAATTAAGCACAGCGATTTACCCAACAATAGGAGGAACAGAACGTGCTGAAAATGGAGATATTAAAGTTTCAGAGTTGCAAAGAGCGCGTTTTGTGCCTGAGTGGGTAGAGTTTGAATATAAAGTTGACTTTTTTATTAATAAAGCAATTCAAGGAAATACAACTGTTTTAGGAAAAACAATACCAAACTTTTACGGATTAGTACAATTCAGAAACGAAAACGGAGATTTAGAAAAAGGGTTTTTGTTTAGTGTACGACCAAATGGTAAGGGGAAGTGGAAAATATTAAAAACAAATAAATAATGGCTACATATTCGGAATTACAAATAACGTTTAATCAAGATTTAGCAGTAAGCGATATTTTACAATTTGAAATATCAATACAAACTACTGGAGTTGGGTTGCCAATTTTAGAAACATGGACAAATATCCGTTCAGGTTCTAGGCAAGTGACATTAGGTATACCAACAGCAGTTGTAGGTGAGATTAGCGCAATAAATTACATTACAGCTTTCGAGTTAGACTATAATAACTCTAATTTATATGTGGTTAGTAGAGCTGGAAATGTGGTGACAATTAAAACAACTGACCCAACAATAAACTTTATTAATCCAAAAGCAGAAACTAGCGCAACACCTCCAGTTGCTTTAAATGTTAGTTTTGTCGCTAATAATTTCACAGGTACAGTTTTTAGTATTGATAACGTTGTTTTTTCACAAGCAACAAACCCTTGCACACACGTAAAAGTATCTGTAACAACTTCTGAACAAGCTACAACTGTAATCACACCAAACTTAGGAGTTAACACACTTAATCCTTATGTATTTGAAGTATTACGAGAAGTAAACAGTTCGACAAAATGTAAAAATGCGGCAAATGTTGAAGTAGAGAGTTTTTTCACAACTCCTTCAATATTGAGTAGTGCAAATATTGATTGCAGTATCAACTCAGGTCCGACACAATCAACAGTTAACTTCACTGTAAATAATAGTACTGGTTTAGTACTTCAATATTCTATTGACAATGTAATATTTCAGACTTCAAATATCTTTGATTTAGTTCCTGGGAATTATACTATTTATGTAAAAGATCAATACGGATGCAATGTAAATAAAACGTTTAATGTTGATGTATTTGGGATTCAATCCGCACATTTTGAGTTGTCAAAATCAAACTCGATTCGTTACGCAAACTGTATAATTTGGAACAATAACAACAACTTTAAAACACTTGAAAATAGTTTAAGTTTTGAGTCCGATGTTGATTTACCAAAAGTAGAAATACAACAGTTTCAAAGTAATGACGTTATAACAACGCAATTCAAGTCAAACTACAGTGATATTACAGCGGTTGTTATTAAAGAGGATTTAACTGAAGACGCAATTAATATAGTTGAAAAAACTAATAACATAGGGCTAAAAGATAAACGTGACGCTAGAATTATTAAAATAGACAGCGATCCAACAAAGTCAGGGATTTACTTTAGTTCGGGTAATTTATACAACTTTGATACTGGAATTGATACCGGTAATGATTACGCTTTAAACGGCGCTCTTCCAGAGTGGGGAATTCAAGGATATAATATTCAATATAGCGGTTCCTGGTTTGTTATTGAAGATGTAGTTTTTGAAGAAGACCGAAATGTATACTTGCTAATCATAACAAATACTTACGTCGGGACAAATGATGCAACGGTCCAAGTCGGCTCAATCTATAATTTAGAGAATTACGAAGTTTATGAATTCGACATTGATTTCGCTAACTACATAGATAAACAAGTAAACGTAAGGATTAACAATAACGATCCAAATTTTGTTGATTTAGTTCATTTATCGGAATTAATCGACGTTAGAAATACGCAAAAAGGAACGGTTGAAATCCGTTATAAAAACGAAACAAACACCGATATTTTATACAGTACTGGAATAGAACACAAAATCAGAATACCGTTAAACAGAATCGACGCAAAACCTAAATCGAGCCTTGAGTCGAATGATACTGATACAAGTACAATTTTATTAAACGCTCAATCAAGAGAGGTTTTTCAATATACTTTTCATCCAGTTACAGAGCAGAAAATGGAAACCTTAGTATTAGCCTTACTACATGAAACAATAATAATAAACGGCGAGTTTTTTGTGAGTGAATCAGCTCCAGAAGTTGAGGGGGCAATAGGAGATACTAACTGGTATATTGTAAAGGCAAAAATGACTAAAGCAAATAGTGTTTATAATAGTCAAGCAGGTGGAAACAACGATTTCAGCTCAGGAAATGCAGCAATACCGAATTTACTACAGGGAAGTAGCGGATATATTAAGTATTAATTTTTCTTATCAGAGAGGGCTTTAAGGTCCTCTTTTGATATGTGAAGATGATTTTCTGTTATGTAGTTGTGATTTATATGAGTTGTTTTTGAAGTAGTTTCTTCAAATGTTTCTTTTGGTACAAGCAAATCAAACATCGCTCTAAATAAATAGAAACCGCCTACAACACAAGTTAATAAGAAGAATATAACAATCATACTTATCAAAGGTAATCATTATATCAATTCTATTATTTAGAATGATTCTAAATAAGAAAATATTTCATACATTTGTTATAACACACAATCTATATGAGCCAATACACACAAGCAATCGAGTTATTAGCAGCATTAACACAAGCTGTAAACGATATAAATACAAACGCAAAAACACTTGCTGAATTACCCAATCAATCGCCATTAGTTCCAACATCACTACTACATGTATTGAATGGTTCAAACTCCGAAAGCATTACATTACAACAAATTATTGACACCAATACAGCTTCTAGTTCATTGTTTGTTGGTGAATACGATGATGTAGCAGCGTTAACAACCGCACACCCGACGCCAGCAACAGGAAGCAGGGCAATAATAAAGGTTGCTTCTGGAAATGATAAAATCGCTTTTTGGGACACCGGAGGAAGTACATGGTTTACTCAATTAAGTAGCAGTGTTGAAGGAGGTTCAAAAACACTATCAACAAACGCTTACGAGTCATACGGTGATAGTATCACTAACGGATCTGGAGCTTCATCCGGTGCGGATTATGTTGAGTTAATTTCTTCTTTATATAATTTATCAAGCGTTAATAGATCAGTAAGTGGTCGTGGTATTTGGGAGTCTCTAAGACTACATAATTTAAACTTTAACCCAACGGATAATATACTTACTTCGTTGATGGTTGGTTTTAATGATGTAAGAAGAGGTGGTAACGATGCTAAAACAATAGCTAAGATTAAAAACGGTTACAGAGGTTTTATTTGTAATCAATTTTTGGATAGGTATTTTAGTGCAAATAGCGGTGATGCAAGTTTAACTTCTTCTGGAACATGGACAAATTATAATTCTGCAAGTGTTGGAGGTAAAACACCAGGACAGTATTCTTCAGTTTCTGGAAATTATATGGAATATACATTTAAAGACAATAATGTTGTCGTCGCTTTGATAAGCGGTGATGGTACTACAAGTACACATGGTTCTTTTGATGTTCATATTGACGGAGTACTTAAAGGTAGTTATACTTTAAACAACCAAACAGACGGTATAAACGACGGCTCAAATTCAAATGATAGAGCGCCTTTTGTTTTATATTTTGATCAATTATCAGATCAAGAGCATGTCATTAAGATAACACATACAAATTCTGCAACTTTACCGATTGATTACTTTGGGAACTTGAAACAGGCTAAATTTTGTAGTCCTTTGGTTTTGCTAGAAGCTCCAAAAATGAACTCTGCAGGTTATGCGACTTCTCCAGCTTTAGCAAGTGATCTAATTATTGACGAACTTAACACAGAGATTAACAATGTTGTATCAGAGTTTTCATCTGATTTTCCAATTTTCGTTTCTAAAACAAATGATTTTTATAATGTGTCTAATGGGTTAGGAGTTGACAATATTCACCCTAACGATATAGGTTATAGACAGATATATAATGCTCTTTATGATTCTGTAAAGAATGTTTTAATAGATATTACTTCGGTAGCGGTAGACATTAAGCCGTTAGACAATATTTTCACTGGTTTAAACACTTTTACAAAACAAATTAAAAGCTCAAATGGTAGCCAGTTTCAAGGTAGTTTAGTTTCGCCTGTTGGAGAAGGAGCAGAAATAGAATATAACGGTGGAATAGTTTATTTATCTGCGTTAAACAGAACCGGAACAGTTTGGAAGCCAATTACGATAAGAGGAGCTAACACAACGATAAAAGTAAACAATGTTACTAAAGCTCTATATAGTTCTTTAGGGTTGACAATTACAGGAGAGATAAAAGCAACTACATACAAATCGTCAGATGGAAGCTCAGGTGTTGGAGGAAGTTTCACAACTGTAGATGGTAAAACTGTAACTGTAAAAGATGGATTAATAACAGCAATCGTTTAATATTTTAAAGGTGATAAATTCCAGAATTTTAATAAACTAGAAGATGAAAATTACATTATTAGCTAAAATTTTAAAGTTTAGCGTTTTTAAAAAAGCAATCACATATAAGTGCGGATCCTTGTTTTTATTATCGTTGCCGTTGTCATTTAGTTTTGTAGGTATTATAAAACGTATAATTAAAGACGTAGAGGTCTTTGATTTAATTCTACCAATACTTACAATTTCAGTTTGTATTGGAGTGTATTTTCTTTTTTTTATTACAGATTTCTTCTGGGGTTTAATTGCATCAAAACAAGAATCTAAAAACAATCCAGATTGGATAGAATCAGACAAGCTATATTCTTCACTAGGTAAAATAGGAGGTGTTCTATTAATTGACATTCTTTTTCTTGTACTCCTTTTGTTTTTAGTTGTGTTAGGGTTTGTGAGTACATCTATAGGTTTTTTGATTATCGCAGTAATGCTAAATGTTTTAGCAATGTTGTATGAGCTGCATTCAATAGGAGAAAACATAAAACGTAGAACAGGGAAAAAACCACAGTATTTAAAATTCTTTGAAAAAATAACCAGCTTATTAGAAGAAAAAATAATGGGTAAAATCAACGCTACATTATGAAACAATTTAGATTAAGTAAAAGAAGTTTAAAGCGTTTGGATTGTGTTAATCCATTATTGATTGCAATAGTAGTTGAAGCGATCAAAACAAGTCCTATTGACTTTGGAATACCTCAGTACGGAGGAATTAGAACTGCAGTAGAGCAAAATGAACTATACAGAAAGCGAAAAAGTCAATTAGATGGTTTTCATAAAAAATCATACCACCAAACAGGAAACGCTTTTGATATTTACGCTTATGTAAATGGTAAGGCTTCCTGGAATAAAATTCATTTAACAACTATTGCAAGACATATACAAGACGTTGCAAAAAACAGATATAATACAAAGTTGCAATGGGGTGGAGATTGGACAAGATTCGTTGATATGCCTCATTTCCAGATATAAGATATGCAATAACAAGAAACAAAACTGATTAGTTATGAAAAAAGGTACAGATTGGGATTGTGTAAAAGGTATTGATGAATTATCTGATATATGTGGTTGGGATGTAATATCATTTGGTGAAGACGATTTAGTATAATTTAAAAGGGCCACAAAAAGACCATAAAAGGGCCACAAAATTAAACAGCAACTAGCAGACGGTAAAGCATCATTAAATTTGGAAAATTAATCTAGAAGCTAAAACTAATTATTAGTTGCTGTTAACATTTGTTAAAATAGATCAATTGGCACTTTTATTGATTTATATAATTGAACTTTAAAACTAACTGATATGAAAACTTTCCCTTACAAAAACACGCTTATTTTCTGTATGGCAATTGCTTTATTTTTGTCAGTTCATGAGTGTAGAAAAAGTGATCAACTAGCTAGTTCACAAACTGCAGCTTTAGTTGACAAGACCAATCATTTTGAAAATGAAATCGGGACTATTACCGCTACTAAAAAAGTGCTTCAATTAGAGAATAAGGACCTAAAAGAATTGATTTACTCCAAAGACGATACATTAAACACGCTTCGAAAAGAGTTCTCGAAAGTCAAGGCTATTGTTCAGATAAGGACTATAACCAAAATTGACACCGTTTCAGTTCCTTTTGATGTGTTTGTGCCTTGCGACTTTGAACGCTCAGGAAAACACTTAAAACAATGGTATCAGTTTGATTATACAGTCAATCAAAATGGTTTAACTTTTACGGACTTTACAATTCCAAACAAACAAATCTCAATTACTGGGTTTAAGCGTAAGTGGTTTTTAGGAAAACAAACCTATACGACTGATATTACAAACTCAAATCCATTCATTAACACCGTAGAAGTTCAAACTGTTCAAGTAGTTGTTCCAAAGCGTTTCTATGACACAAGGCTTTTTAATATTGGAGTCGGTTTTGTTGGTGGGGTTTTAATATCTAAGTAATTAGTGTGCAGCTTTCCATTTGGAGGCATGCAATCGAATTAAGTCAATCCTTGGAGGTTGGCTTTTTTTGCACAACAAAAACTACTCTAATTCCTTACAAGTTTCTGAATAATATAATTCACGCCAGAACGAGTAGTAAATTCAAACCGAAATTCATTATCACCTTTCATTTTTCTCGTAAGAGAATCAAAACCTAATGCCTCCTGATCGTAATCTTTTAATTGTTTACAAAGAGGTTTTAGGGTTGTATCCCATAAAACAACACCTTTAGAGGGTATTGAAGCTGTGAAAAATTTATTTGCTTTTAATGCCATGATACAAAAATAGTAATTTATACAAATATAAGTGCTAAATAATTGTAAATAAATTAGCTTTACATCAAAAAGTAACTTATATTTGTATAGCGGAAACGAAACAAACCTTTAAAATATTAATTATGACAGCTATAATCAACCACACAAACGAAAAATTAAACAACTGGTACAAGAACGCAAAAATAGATTATAACGTAAAAGGAAGCGCTTCATGTAAGATAGAAAACGGAAGTTTCATAATTAATTATACAGAAAATGGAGTTTCTAAAGTTTGGTCAATGGCTTTTTATCCAGAGTACTTAGAGTTTGGGCTTGATTACTTCTATAATGTTTGGGGAGAACAAGCAAAATAATGTAGACAGAAAAAATACTTCAATAAAACTTTAAATAATAAACTATGTTTCATAAAGAATTTTACCCAACACCTATAAATGTTTTAGAGCAAATGCAGATAGATTGCATAGATAAAATAGTATTAGAGCCAAGCGCAGGAAAAGGAGATATAATAGACTTTTGTAAATCAAATGGAGCAAAGCAAATATTAGCATTTGAGATTAATGAAGATTTACAGAAAATTATAGATCACAAAGCGCAAGTTTTAGGAGAAGATTTTTTGACTTGTACTGCAGAGCAAATCAGTCATGTAGATTTGATAGTAATGAACCCACCATTTAGTAACGCAGATATTCATATTGCGCACGCATTTGAAATAGCTCCAGAAGGTTGTGAAGTTATTGCTTTATGTAATTGGGAAACATTAGACAATCAATACACAAGGTCAAGAAGCAGAGTTAATAATATAATTAAGAATTATGGGGTCAAGCAGAATTTAGGAAACTGTTTTGATACTGCTGAAAGAACTACCAATGTAGAAATAGGTTTAGTGAAATTATTTAAGCCAATTATAAGCAATGAATATGAATTTGATGGGTTCTTTATGGATGAGGATGAAGAAGAAACGCAAAGTAATGGAGTTTTAGAGTATAATGAAATTAGAGCGTTAGTAAATAGATATGTAGGCGCTATGAAATGCTTTGATGAATTGAGTGAAATTAAAGAGAAACTAATATACACAACATCCGCTTTAGGTATGAGTGATTTTAGTTTTGTAGTGGGCTATGATTCTAAAATAACTTCAAAAGAAGATTTTTCAAAACACATGCAAAAAGTTTCTTGGAAACATATTTTTTCTAAAATGAAAATGAATAAATATGTTACAAGCGGTGTAATGAAGGATATAAACAGATTTGTAGAGAATCAGCAAAAATACCCATTCACTATGAAGAATGTTTATAGAATGTTTGAAGTAATAGTAGGTACAAGACAGCAAACTTATAACAGAGCTTTAGAAGAGATTGTAGATAAATTCACACAACATACTAAAGAAAATAGATTTGGGGTAGAGGGGTGGAAAACCAATGCAGGATATATGCTTAACCAAAAGTTTATAATTGATTGGATGGTAGAGCCAACTTATTCAGGTGATAAACTAGAATTAATGTATAATGGAAACACCGAAAAACTAGAAGACTTAGTTAAGGTTTTATGTAATATAACAGGTAGGAATTATGACGACATAACAGGGATTCGACGCTTTTTTAGCAATCATAAAAACTTAGACCGAGGTGTTTGGTACTCCTGGGGATTCTTTGAATTTAAGTGTTTTAAAAAAGGGACTATTCATTTTAAATTTCAGAATAAAGACGATTGGTATATGTTAAACAGAGCCTACGGAGAATTAAAAGGCTTCTCGTTAAGCGAACAATATAAAGCAGCATAGTAAATTCTAAAAACCATTTTGTTGATATTAACAAAATGGTTTTATTTGTTTAATGCAAATAAAAATAACCTACACTCAAGACATGTTTGGTATAGAAGAATACCATGAAGAAAGAATAGAGACCTTCAAGTTTATATTTCAACGTGCAATAGAAAACACAATTACAGTTTTAAGTAACCCAGTTATAACATTTGAATATAATCCAGAAACAAGAATGTTTAAGTATTTGGAAACTATTAAAATGAATGAAACTATTTTGTTATCAGCAATTAGTAGAAATAAGCATGAACTAAAAGATTACTTAGACTACAAACTCTATTAATTTAAAACAGATATAAGCAAACAGAAATATTAGGGACATAATAAACCCAAATTTCAACTTTTGTTTTATCCAATAATACGGATCATAGTTTCTCATATAATTTAAAGTTACAATAGTTATTTATATTTGCTTATATTTGAAGTATAAATCATAATAGCTTGTGTCATAGCTACTAAATAGAACGCCTGCTCTAACGGGTGTTTTTTTATATAAATAATGTAATTATTGCAAATTTATTGCAAATGTAAGAATGTAGTTTTCAAAAGCCTATATAATATGGGCGTTTAGAACGTTCTTACTGTTAAGGAGCTGTTAAATAACATTTTTATTATGATTCTAAACAGCTGAGAAATACAATTCATTTTACTATTTTTGCCGAAAATTAAAACACAATTACATGTTATCAGTTTCAAACTTATCTGTACAATTTGGTAAAAGAATATTATTTGATGATGTAAACACAGCATTTACGCAA
>Ga0209291_1000368_pt1 | contig 43506 bp, 34 predicted proteins | sample GOMGulsemesocosm_FD_184633 | JGI IMG/M metagenome (GOLD analysis project Ga0209291, IMG submission 184633) | Methane-oxidizing microbial communities from mesocosms in the Gulf of Mexico - GOM9B Gulf of Mexico (SPAdes) (version 2) | ecosystem: Environmental > Aquatic > Marine > Cold seeps...
TATATTCAGGGCTGTAATAAAATAGTTTTGGTTGTACTAAATACAATTCAGTATCGTCAGAAGTTCCTCCACCAGCAGTCACCGTACCAAACCAAAAGTTCTTTTTTCCATCTTTCAATTTAATATTCAAGGCAATATTATCTTGATTGTTTTGTACGCCACTTAATTGGCCAACATCGGCATGATTTTTTAATACTTCAATTTTATCAACAGCATTAGCAGGAATGTTTTTTGTGGCTAATTTAGAATCACCATCAAAAAAATCTTTACCTTCAACCATTACTTTGCTAACAACTTTACCTTCAACTTCTATTTGTCCATCGTCATTAATTTCAACTCCAGGCAGTTTTTTAAGTACATCTTCTAATTTACGTTCTGTACCATTTTTAAATGAATCAGCGTTGTATATTAGTGTGTCTCCTTTAATGGTAACAGGCATTTCATAAGTTAGTTCTACAGTATCAAGTGTATTGTCTTCAATTAGGTTAAAGCTTTTTGAAATATCACTTTCGCTTGTAGTAATAATTTCCTCAAAGCTCTTCATACCTATGTAACTTACTTGTAATTTATAAGTGGTGTTTTTCTTTAAATTTAGCTTGTAACGTCCTTTGTCATTAGTAATCCCATAAGAGTCTAAAGCTTTGGTTTCTTGATTTATAGCAATTACATTGGCTAAGTCTAATGGATTTCCGATACTGTCTTTTACAGTTCCTTCTACTTTAATTTGTGCAAAAGAATAGCTGGCTACTATTAGCAGTAGCGCTGTTAATAAATGTTTCATTTTGTAAGTTGAATTTGTTTTATAGTATTGAAATAAATGTCCTCACACAAGTGAATGATATGAAAATTAACCAATATCATTTACTAATTGAATAATCTTTTGGTGTGAACTCCACTGGTGGGTTAATGTCCTCTTCCATGACCTCTTCCGCCACGTCCACCATACATTTCTCTCATTTCTTCCATTTTCTTTTTTACGATATCGTTGTATTCTTTTCTGGTAACTTCTTTACCTTTAGAAGGAGCTACAATCTCTTCCTTTTCGGCAGGATTTAAGACTATTTTAGTACATAAGATTGTCGTTTTATCAGCATTAACCTCTAAAATTAATCCCGGTAATCCGGTGTATTCTCCTGGTCCTTGACTCACAGGTATTTGCATGGTGTACCAGGCAGTAACAACTGTTTCTTTTGGTACTTCTATTTCCTTCATCGGGTCGTTACTTACTTCAGTAGAGTCTTTGGCTTTTTCTTCTTCATCTTTTTTCTTACCTCTTCTACGCATGCTCCTCCAGTCCATTTCATCAACTTTCTTTACTGCAGTAGCTTTGAAACACAGGTATTGACCTATTTGTTTTGTTTCGCTTTCCATTTTCCAGGTTAACTTTGGTAATGAATCTTTAATTAAAAATTTTTTCCCAAAGAATTCTTGGTCTTGTAATACTAATTGACCTTTTATGTTTTTGTATTGTTTTCCTGGTGTAAAGCTACTCATCATTCCTCCCCATCTATTACCTCCTTGTCCGGGTGCTGATAATTTTTCTTCTTCCTTATATATTGACTCAGTTTTATTGAATGTTAGTTCATATGTTTTTTCAAACATACTTTTCATTCGGTCAGCCATCATTTTCTTTCTTTCTGGCGACATATTTCCACCTCCCCATTTATCTACATCAACAGATGTTTTAGATTGGTAAGTTGCTTGTCCTTGAAAATCTTGAGCAAACAATGTTGCTGAAAATAAAGCTAAAAAAGTAGTTACAATAAGTTTCATTTTTGATCTTTTTTTTTACCCACAAGTGGGTTTAGTTTTTGATGTTCCACAATAAGACGATTCATTTCGTTTTATGTTACAGTGTTAGAACATCTTTTTGATCAAAGGTTTAATTGTTAAAAGTTAAAATTATGTTAAAGAAACTACCCACCGATTATTATTTCAATGTTTTCCCCATCCTTGCTATTAAAACTGCGTCTTTCCTCCATTTCTTTCATTTTCTTTTCAATAATGGTTTCAAATTTTTCTTGAGAAACAACTTTTCCTTTGCTAGGTTCTTTTAGAGCAGTATTATTTTTGGAGTTCATTACAATTTTGCTGCAGATTACTGTTTCAGTACCATCATTAACTTCTAGAATTAACCCAGGTAATCCATGGTAGTTTCCAGGACCATTATTCACAGGTATTTTTGGTGTGTACCAAGCTGTAATTGTAATTTCTTTCATTTTTGGAGCTGTCTTTTTTGTTTCATCTAAATCTTTATCTCCATTAAAACTAATACCACTTTCAAATACTTCAACTTCACGCTTTAATGTAGCTTTATAGCAGGTGTATTTTCCGATGTTTTTAGTTTGATCTCCTAGTTTCCAATCTAGCTTTTCAAGATGATCTTTAATTAAAAATATTTTCCCAAAAACATCATTTTGATTGGTATACCTATTTTCTTTTGTGTTTTTATATAGAATGTCTGATCCTCCGGTATTAATCATAACCATTTCCATATTACTAGGGCCTTGTGGTTTTCCTAATTTTTCATCTTCTTTATAAACAGATTCATCTTTATCAAAAGTTAGAACAAACGTTTTTTCAAACTGCTTTTTAAGCATTTCCATCATCTTTTTATGCATGCCTGTATCTACTTGAGTACTGTCTAGTTTTATGTCTATTTTTCTCTTAGATTTATAAGTTGCCTTTCCTTGAAAGTTTTGTGAGAATAATGTACAAGTAAATAGTACTGCCGTTATTAGTGTAATTGTGTTTTTCATTTATTCGTTTTTTGATTATTGACTCTGCAAAGGTGTTAATCAAAATAGATTTTTATAGTTAACTTGTGTTAACGAGTGTTAAGTGATTGGCTTAACAGCTATTTAACTATTACTTTTGAGGTATGAATGATTTAAAATATAAATGGGTTTTAAATATTATTATAGTTGTAATACTTGCAACTATTGGTATTCAAGCGTATTGGAATTATAAAAATTACTTAACTAATAAGCAGCAACTGATTAATGATGTTCAAATAAGTCTTGATAATGCAGTAGACTCTTATTATGCAAAGTTAGCGGAAAACACTACCTACAAGTTTAGTTTTAATGAAGGAGAGGTTAATGAGAATATAATAGTTAATGGAGATACGATTTATGATCGTTTATTTCAAGACATTAATATTATGCAAAAAGATAATATTCTAGATTCTCTTAGTATTAATGAAATTGAACATGTAGCGATATTTCAAACATTAGAAAAAGACACTCTGTTAAAGACTGATGATAATGGGGTAATTACGACTGAAGAATGGATAGGGGATAGGAAAATATTGAAAGCAATAAAATCTACAGGATTAGATTCTTTAAATAAAAAAGATTTTGAGTTATTAACGGCAAAAGTAATGTTACGTCTATCTAATGATACGATTAATATCAAGCGTATTAGTACCTTATTAGAAGATGAATTGAAGCGAAAAAACATTACGGTTAATTACAGTCTTTTAATATTAAATAAGTTTGAAGAAATTAATAAAACTAGTTCTATAATTAATAATACCTCAGAGTTAACAGTAGAATCTAAATCATCGTTTTTATCACACGATAGTAGATTAAAAATGCATTTTACCAATATAACTAAAACAATTTTTAAACGAATTTTTATAGGGATTCTTATTTCTACACTATTGGTACTGGTAGTTATAGCTTGTTTGTTTTACCTGCTAAAAATAATAAAACATCAAAAACAATTAGCGGAAGTAAAAAACGATTTAATAAGTAATATTACTCATGAGTTTAAAACTCCAATAGCTACTATTTCAGTTGCATTAGAAAGTATTAAAGATTTTGATGAAACAAAACATAGTGATAAAACGAATAGGTATTTAGATATGTCTGTTAATCAATTGTCAAAATTAAATGTGATGGTTGAAAAATTATTGGAGACCGCAACATTGGATAGTGATAATTTGGTATTGAATAAAGAGAATGTGAATGTTGTAGTTCTATTAAAAACAACAGTAGATAAATTTCAGGTTACAGTTTCTGGCAAAGAATTAAAATTTGTATCAACTTCGGATGATATTTATGGCAATGTAGATGTGTTCCATTTTGAAAATGCTGTCAATAATATAATAGATAATGCCATAAAGTATGGAGGTGATTCTATTTTAGTTGAACTGAAACAAGTAAACAATACTTTTGAGATATTAATTTCAGATAATGGAAATGGGTTAACTAAAACACATAAAGAAAAATTGTTTGAGAAATTTTATAGAGTACCAAAAGGAAATAGGCATGATGTAAAAGGATTTGGGATTGGTTTATATTACACTAAAAAAATTATTGAAAAACACAATGGTTCTATTCAATTGGAATTAAATAAAAATAAAACCATTTTTAAAATAACGCTTCCAAATGAATAAGTTAGTAAACATATTGTTGGCAGAGGATGAGTCCTCATTAGGTCAAATAATAAAAGAGAGTTTAGAAACCAGAAACTTTAAAGTGTATTTGGCTAAAAATGGTGAAGAAGCATATAAAACATGGCAAAAGGAAACCATTGATATATTGGTCTTGGATGTGATGATGCCTATAAAAGACGGGTTTACATTGGCAAGGGAAATTCGTTTAGAAAATGATGTTATCCCAATTATATTTCTAACAGCAAAATCGCAAACAAAAGATGTAGTGGAAGGGTTTAGTATTGGTGGAAATGATTATTTAAAAAAACCATTTAGCATGGAAGAGCTAATTGTTAGAATAAATAATTTATTAAACCGATCAGAAGTTCAAAAAATCACTACATATTCAGGTATAGGGAATTATAATTTTGATTTCCCAAAACAGACCTTACAATATTTAACTGAAGAAAAAGTTACTCTTACGCATCGAGAAGCACATTTATTACACCATTTGCTGCAGCATAAAAATAAAGTGCTTGATCGTTCTAAAGTGTTAAAAGAGCTTTGGGGTGATGACGATTTTTTTAATGCACGAAGTATGGATGTGTTTATTACCAAGTTACGAAAGAAATTAAAGCAGGATGATGCCATACAAATAGTAAATGTTCGTGGCTTTGGTTATAAGTTAATTTGCGATTAATCCCTTTCTAATAGGGCTCTTTCGAACCCCGTGTAAACACCTGTGTTTAAAATCAAGTATTTATCACTGTAATTAACGGTCGTTATTTTATAAGTTTTGTTGAAGGGTTAAAAAAAGCCTAGATTATTGGACTGCATTTACAATGCCACCAATTATCGGTTATTAAAAATCAGACACAAAAACCTATTTATGTTTTTAGAGAACAAAATTTCGTTAGTTGCTTTATGCATGCTATTTTCATTATTATTTATAAACTGTAAGGGTAAAACGAATCAATATACTGAAATAAAAGAAAGAGATTCGCGAACTATTGTACCAACACCAATTTCTAATATGGTTCAACTTGAACAAGGTTGGAACAAGCAAATACAGCAAAAGTTTTGGTTTACAACCCAAGGCTCATTAATCATGCAATATGATTGGTTTTTATGGTTGGAACAAGAGAATACTATTGAGCTTTTTAGGAACGATAAAAACATAAATAAGTATAAGTATATACCCCAAAATCCGTCTGAGTTAAATCCTGATGGTTTACCTATTGGCTTTATGAAAAATAAAGAAAAGGGCCTTGATTATGTTGGAGTAAATTGTGCGGCTTGTCATACAGGACTAGTTAAATATGGAGAAACTTCAATGATTATTGATGGAGCTCCTGCTATGGCAGATTATCAATCCTTCTTTCAAGATTTAGAAAAAGCAATGCAGAAAACAGTTTCCGATAAAAGTAAATTTGAACGGTTTGCTGTAAATGTATTAGGTAACGATAACAAAAATGATATAAGTGAGCTTAAGGAGGTGTTTTTAAAAGCTACAGAAAAGTTAAAAAGTAGAAATAGCTTAAATGAAACTAAAGAACCTTATGGATTTTCAAGAGTTGATGCTTTTGGACAAATTTTTAACATGGTAACTGCTCATTATTTAAATATTCCTGAAAATAAAGGAGAGCCAAATGCTCCAGTATCTTACCCTTTTTTGTGGGATACTCCACAATCAAATTTAGTACAATGGAATGGCCTTCTATCAAATCATGGTGCTGGTCCCATTGGTAGGAATGTAGGAGAGGTTTTAGGTGTGTTTGGAACTTTAGACATTAAACCTGGAGTACTTTATCCATCTTCAGCAAAAGTTAAAAATTTAGGAAAATTAGAAAAATGGATGGAAGGTTTATGGTCGCCAAAATGGCCTGAAAAACACATAACAGCTATCGATACTGTAAAAGCGAAGGTTGGAAAAGCATTATATTCTAACAACTGTATTAGTTGCCATGCTACTATTGAAAGAACTAACCCGGATAGAAGGGTTACAGCAACCATGATAGCACTAAATTCTATAGGAACTGATCCAACTATGGCTATAAATGCCACTCATACAGCTTCAACAGGCATATTGGAAGGAAAAAAAGTGAAATTAGGTGACAATTCAGTTTTCGGTAAAACAGCTTATAAAGCACAAATTTTAACAAATGTAGTAGAAGGAGCTTTGTTTGATCATATAATTGGTACGGTTGAAGGACTTGCTATATCTCATTTGGATATTGCTACTTCAGATTTTAATGCCATATCTACTCCATCATATAAGGCGCGACCATTAAATGGTATTTGGGCTACAGCTCCGTATTTACATAATGGGTCTGTCCCTAATATATGGGAGTTGTTAAAACCAGAAGAGGAACGAGTTAATATTTTTTATGTTGGAAGCAGAGAGCTAGATACTAAAAACATTGGGTTTGAAACAAAAGAAAGTGAGGATAGCTTTAAATTCGATACCTCTATATCAGGAAATTATAATACAGGGCATTTATACGGAACAACATTAACAGATAAAGAGAAATGGGAGATAATAGAATACATGAAAACTCTTTAAACTTTAGGAGTATAGTTTTTATTTGATTTTTATTAAAATCAAAAACAAGGATGAAATAGTGTAACTTGGAATTTGATAGTTATTAGTGCTAGTTACTTAAATTGTTGTATTTTTCCTGTTATAATGAAACGATTAATTTACATATTATTTTTTAGTTCTTTTTTCTTTAGTCAAGCACAGGAAGGAATAGAAGTAATACTTAAGGAAACAATCAAATTAGATGCCGATAGCTTTATTGGGATGAATATGTTTGATGAGCTATTTTACGCTAAAAATGAAGTATTATACAAAAAAGCAAAGGAAGAATTGTTTTCATATCAAAATAGGCTACTGGGTACTCTTAGTTCAGTAGGGCTACTGAATTCTTTAGAAATGAATTTGTTTTACAAAGATTTTAATACTGTTGTCAAGTTAGATAAAAAACTAGGTGAAATCAGTAAAATTGATTTCAATAGGTCAACAATATTCAGTACAATTAGTCATGTAGCATCTGCAAGTAATAAGAGGTTATGGGTCTTTAATGCAGACATACAACAAGTTCAGGTGTATAATCCTCAACAAGATATTATTGAAGTAAATACACAGCCAATTAACGAACCAGTTGCTGCTTTTTATAGTAATTATAATTTTTGTTGGATACTAACTAACACAAAATTGTTACAGTATAATATTTACGGAAACTTATTGAATAGTTATGTTTTACATAAGTTTGAAGATGTAATATATTATAAGAATTATTTCTTTTTAAAGAAGAAGGGGCAGCTATATACTTTACTAGTTGGTGCTGAAAAACCTAAAATGATTGAACTTGCGCAATTTACAGTTAAAGATTTTTCAGTAACAAACGAAACCTTGTATATTTACGACGGAAAAGAATTACATTCTTTTAAAATTAACCTGAACAAAGAATAAATAGAAAAATATGCACGTAGCAATTGCAGGAAATATTGGGGCTGGTAAAACGACACTAACAAAATTATTGGCTAAGCATTATAATTGGGAACCACAATTTGAAGATGTAGTAGATAATCCTTATTTGGATGATTTCTATAATAAAATGGAACGTTGGTCGTTTAATCTACAGGTGTATTTTTTGAATTCAAGATTCAGGCAAGTATTACAAATTAGAGAAAGCGGTCAGGATACTATACAAGATAGAACCATTTATGAGGATGCTCATATTTTTGCACCTAACTTGCATTCAATGGGGTTAATGACGAATAGAGATTTTGAGAATTACAAATCACTATTTGACCTAATGGAATCTTTAGTTCAAGGTCCTGACTTATTAATTTACTTAAGGAGTTCTATTCCAAATCTAGTAGGGCAAATTCATAAACGAGGGAGAGATTATGAAAATACCATAAGTATAGAGTATTTAAGTAGGTTGAATGAACGCTACGAAGCATGGGTACACGATTATAAAGGAAAGTTGTTAGTGATTGATGTGGATGATTTAAACTTTGTAGATAAACCAGAAGATTTGGGAAGTATCATAAACAAAATTGATGCAGAAATCAATGGTCTTTTTTAATTCCACCAACAGGTTAAGTTTCCTGCGTATTTCCTTAGGAAAAAATAAATTTAATTAATACCTAAAAGGTTTACATCAAGTTAGTTGATTTGACCGTTATAATTATCAAAAGAATTATAATGCACTGAAGGGTATTGTATATTTTAATATGAGACATATCTTTTTTATCATCATAATATTAACATCCTTATGCTCTTTTTCACAGATAGATTCTATTTCTAAAGAAAAAAGCAAGGTGTTAAAAGCACTTAAATATGACGGAGGTGTTGCGCTTAAAAGTGTAGGTAGCTGTATTACAGGACCTTTGCGATGGAAAAGTGATGATCTTTTAACTGCAGGTGGTATTGTAGTAGGAACTAGCTTACTTTATTTAAGTGATAATACAGCTCAAAAGTTTTTTCAAAAACAAAACAATGGTACTCCGCAGGCTTTTAACGATTTTGGATTTTATTTTGGAAAACCTCAAAATTTCTTTATGCTTTCAGCTGGGATTTATGGTTTTGGACTTTTAACGGATAATGAAAAAGTAAGACGAATAGGTGTTTTGATTATTACATCTGGTGCAGTTTCAGGTAGTATTCAAACATTGTCAAAATCTATATTTGGTAGGCAAAGACCACAATTTGGAGGGAGTCATGATAATTTTGAGCCTTTTACCAATAAACCAGAGTTTCATTCATTTCCATCTGGTCATTCTGCCTTATCTTTTTCTATAGCACATTCTATAGCTAAGCAATTTGATAGTTTTTGGATTAAAGCTGGGATCTATAGTATAGGTTCTATTGCTCCAATTTCAAGAATGCTGACAAATGCCCATTGGATAAGCGATGTCGGCATGGGAATTGTCCTTAGCATTGTAGTAGTGGATAATATTGATAATTTCATGAAAAAAGAAAAACTATATGATTACAGCAGGCCAAAGCAGATTAGTTGGCAATTAAAAGCAGGCGCTGGAACTATTGGTGTTGTGGGAACTTTTTAATTAATGGAAAAAGCCAGCTTAATAAGCTGGCTTTTTTATTATTGTAAATTATATCAGTTATTCTTTTTTAATTTCTGCGATTCTTTTTTTAACAGTTTCTGAGTCACCAATAATAGATTCTTTTTGTGTTTTAGAAACTCCATTTTCTGTAATGGTAGTTATAATAGTAGCAGAAGAATCATGACCGCTATTTTCGGTAAACTCTATTTTAATTTCTTTTTGAATACTATTAGAAACACTATCATGTGTAGTAGTAGAGTGTCCTCCTAAAATTGGTGCAATAACCAATCCAATCAAACAAGTCAATTTAATTAAAATGTTCATTGAAGGTCCAGAAGTATCTTTAAATGGGTCACCAACCGTATCACCTGTGACAGCTGCTTTATGAGCATCAGAACCTTTATAGGTCATCTCGCCATTAATTTCTATACCAGCTTCAAAAGATTTTTTGGCATTATCCCAAGCTCCTCCAGCATTGTTTTGAAAGATAGCCCAAAGAACGCCACTAACAGTTACACCGGCCATATAGCCACCGAGCATTTCAGCAACAGCCATTTTATCCATTCCGAATAAAAGTGGAACAAAAGCGATTAATAAAGGGAAGCAGATAGTTAATAATCCTGGTAACACCATTTCTTTCAAGGAAGCTTTAGTAGATATCGCAACACATTTGTCGTATTCTGGTTTTCCAGTCCCTTCCATGATTCCTGGAATCTCTTTAAATTGTCTTCTTACTTCATATACCATTTCCATAGCTGCTTTTCCTACAGCGTTCATTGCTAAAGCAGAAAAAACAACCGGAACCATTCCTCCTACAAATAGCATTGCTAAAACAGGGGCTTTAAAAATATTGATTCCATCAATTCCTGTAAAAGTGACATAGGCTGCAAATAGCGCCAAAGATGTTAAGGCAGCAGAAGCAATTGCAAATCCCTTCCCTGTTGCTGCTGTTGTATTTCCAACTGCGTCTAAAATATCAGTACGTTCTCTTACAATGGGGGCCTGTTCACTCATCTCAGCAATACCACCTGCATTATCTGCAATAGGTCCAAAGGCATCTATGGCTAATTGCATTGCAGTTGTCGCCATCATTGCAGACGCAGCCAAAGCAACTCCGTAAAATCCAGCTAAGGCATATGAAGTCCATATTGCTGCTGCGAACAATAAAACAGATGGAAAAGTAGAAATCATTCCCGTTGCTAAACCAGCAATAATATTAGTTCCTGCGCCTGTACTTGATTTTTGCACAATTTCTAAAATTGGTTTTTTACCTAGCCCTGTATAGTATTCAGTGATCGATGAAATAACCCCTCCAACAAATAATCCAACCAATGTGGCATAAAATACTCGCATTGATGAAATATCTTGCAGTCCTTCTCCGAAGAAACTCATTTGCATCGTTTCTGGAAGCATCCATTTAACAAATACAAAACACGATATTGCCACTAGCCCAATTGAAACCCAATTACCAATGTTTAAAGCGCCCATTACCTGTGGTTCTTTTGCATCATTACTATTAATTTTTACTAGCATAGTTCCAATTAATGAAATAATAATACCAGCTCCGGCGATTGCCATGGGTAATAATATAGGTCCAATGCCTCCAAAGGCATCAGAAATACTTCCGCCCATATCTCTAATAATATAATTTCCTAGAACCATAGCTGCCAATACGGTGGCAACATATGACCCGAATAAGTCTGCTCCCATTCCTGCTACATCTCCTACATTATCTCCTACATTATCAGCAATAGTTGCTGGGTTTCTAGGGTCGTCTTCAGGGATTCCTGCTTCAATTTTACCAACTAAATCTGCTCCAACATCAGCTGCTTTGGTATAAATACCTCCTCCAACACGAGCAAATAGTGCAATTGATTCAGCTCCTAAAGAGAATCCTGCAAGCGTTTCTAAAACAATAGTCATGTCGTCAACTGATGTCCAGGTACCATCCATAAAAAAATGAAAGAAGAAAATAAAAAATGATGTTAGTCCAAGTACAGCAAGACCAGCAACTCCTAAGCCCATTACAGTTCCGCCACCAAAAGAAACATTTAAAGCGTTAGGTAAACTAGTTCGTGCAGCTTGTGTGGTTCTTACGTTTGTTTTGGTAGCAATTTTCATTCCCATATTTCCAGCTAAGGCAGAGAATATTGCTCCTAAAATAAAGGCTATTACGATTAGCCAGTGTGTGGTTGGTATTATATAGGATACTAGGGCTAGTAACATACTTACGATTAGTACAAAAATAGCTAGTAGTCTGTATTCAGCGTTTAAGAAAGCTAAAGCGCCTTCATAGATATGGTCAGAAATTTCTTTCATTTTGCCATCTCCAGCATCTTGTTTCATAACCCATGCTTTTTTAATAAACATGTAGATTAGGCCAACAACTGCTGCAGCAATTGGCATGTAAATCATTATTGATTCCATATGTTAGTATAGTTTTTAAAAGATTAGTTCTTCTAAAAGTATTAAAAATCAATGAGATAACAAAAAAGGCGATACTCAAATGAATATCGCCTTTTAAATATATTATGGAAAATACTAGATAGTAAAGTCTCCGTTTGTTTTGTGCTCGCTAGTTTCGTAGCGCTCTATACATTTGTCTAAAATGTCATATGCTTCTTGAGCATCTCCCCATCCACCAATATCAACTTGCTTCTTTTCAAGATCTTTATAAACTTGGAAAAAGTGAGTGATTTCTTTAACTAAGTGTGGATTCAAATCTGATAAATCATTTAAGTTATTCCAGATTGGGTCAGAAACGGGTACACAGATAACTTTTTCATCTGGCCCTTTTTCATCTGCCATATGGAAAACACCAATTGGCTTAACCTCCATAACACACATAGGAAATGTTGGTTCATTACCTAATACTAATACATCTAATGGATCACCATCTAATGCTAATGTTTCAGGGATAAAACCGTAATCAGCAGGGTACATCATAGAAGAAAATAACATTCTGTCAAAACGTATTTTTCCTAAATCAAAATCGTATTCGTATTTGTTTCTGCTTCCTTTTGGAATTTCTATTAAAACGTCAAATGTTCTTTTAAGTGCTGCGTTCATCGCTATTTTGTTTTTTTATTTCACTATTTGGGTGAAACTCGGATTCTAAAATCCAATTAATAATATTTTAATTCTAAAAGAAGAACAAAATTCACATAAATTAGCTCTCCTAAATCAGTGCGCGAAAATACATAAAATATTGATAAAAGAGCTACTAAATCTTGATTTTGAAAAAGCAATGTTTTATATCTGTTTGTTAATAAGCTAATTGCTTATTGATGTTGCTAATTATTAAAAGTTTTAATTGGTTATATTTGCGTTGATATTAATCAATGCCCTTAATTGAAACATACTTAATGTGGAATAGAATAAAAATACTTTCCGTTTAAAGCATGCCTAGGGAATTAAACCCACAGGTGGGATGAAAAGAAATATAGTTACACTTTTATTATTATGTTTTTGTTTACTTTCTTTTTCTCAGGAAGAAAAAGAGGCTCATGTCTCTACCATTGATGTAAATTATATGTATGGAGTTATTGCAAACCATAACTCAAATATTTTGCATTTAATTACAGGTCATCCAGAAGGTGTGTTGGTTAGTTGGAATAGAAAAACTTTTGGGCAACAAAAATGGGAACAACGATTTAATTACCCCGATGTTGGAGTGTCATTTTTATATCAAGATTTTAAAAATGAATATTTAGGAGAGAATTATTCGTTGTATGCGCATTATAATTTTTATTTTTTGAAACGGAATGTAATGTTTAGAATGGGGCAGGGGATTGCTTATGCAACGAATCCTTATGATCAGATTTCAAATAATAGAAATGTAGCTTTTGGTTCTAGGTTGTTGAGTAGTACATATATGATGCTTAATTATAAAAAAGAGCGATTGTTTAAATCACGTTTTGGAATTCAAACTGGAATAACACTAACACATTATTCTAACGCAAATATCAAGGCCCCAAATACCAGTATAAATACAATTTCTGCAAACGTAGGAGTTGCATATAGTTTAGGGAATGAGACTGAAAATGAATATATTAAAAGAAATAAAGATTCTTTACGAGTAAGAGAGCCGATTCGATATAATATTACTTTTAGAGGAGGTGTAAATCAAGGGGATGTTATTGGTACAAAACAATATCCGTTTTACGTAGCGTCTTTTTATGCTGATAAACGTATTGGTAATGTAAGTGCGATTCAAATTGGAGCTGATGCATTTTTCTCTAATTTTTTAAAAGAAGAGATAAGGTTTAATTCAATAGCTTACCCAGAAAATAAGATAGACCCGGGTACAGATTATAAAAGAGTAGGGGTTTTTATTGGGCATGAATTATTTATAAACAAAATGTCATTAATTACCCAATTTGGGTACTATGTCTATTATCCTTATGAATTTGAAACACGAATTTATGAACGAATAGGGGTTAAGCGATATTTCGGAGAGCATTTTTTCGGTTCAGCAACCTTAAAAGCGCATGGAGCTGCTGCAGAAGCTATAGAATTTGGAGTTGGAGTGAGACTATAATTTAAAAAAAAATATGAAAAAAATACTAGTTATATTTATTGGTGTGTTACTATTAGCTTGTGATAATGAAAATGCAAATGATTGTTTTCAGAAAACTGGTGCTATTATCACACAAGAAATAGAAGTTACAAACTTTACCAAAATTAAAGTGAATAGGGACGTGGAACTTATATTAAAAGAAGGTCCTATTCAAAAAGTTATCATCGAGACAGGAGAGAATTTGTTGAATGATGTGTCCGTAGTTGTAATTAATGAACAGTTGGTTTTAACTGAGAATAATACCTGCAATTTTGTACGTGATTATAATGTTACAAAAGTATATGTTACAGCTCCAAATATTACTGAAATAATAAGTTCTACGCAGTTTACTGTTAGTTCAGATGGAGTGTTGAATTATACAAATATTGATGTTTTATCGGAAGACTATCACGACCCTTCAGTTATTGCTGTGGGGACAATTAATTTGGAATTAAACTCACAAGGTATAAGGGTTGTAGGTAATAATTTAACGTCATTTAGTCTTAGTGGTATAACCGAAAATTTAAATGTAAATTTTGCAGCTGGTGATGGAGTTTTTAATGGAGCAAGTTTAATAGCTAATGAAGTAAATGTATTTCATAGAGGGACTAATAATATTATAGTGAATCCACAAAGCGTACTAAAAGGGCGGTTAGTGAGTACTGGAAATTTAATTTCGGTAAATCAACCTCCAGTAGTTGATGTTGAAGTATTGTATACAGGGGGGCTTATTTTTCAGTAAAAGATGAAAATGATGTTTAATAAAAAGACCGCTATTAAGCGGTCTTTTTATTATCTATAATATAGGTAAAAAAATTACCCTTTAATGATTCCTCTTGAAATTACAATTTTCTGAATTTCTGAAGTTCCTTCATATATCTGAGTGATTTTTGCATCACGCATTAAACGCTCAACATGATATTCTTTTACAAATCCATTTCCACCATGTATTTGTACAGCTTCAACTGTATGAGTCATGGCAACTTGTGAGGCGTATAGCTTCGCCATTGCGCTACTCATATCGTAGTTATTTCCTTGATCTTTATCCCAAGCAGCCTTCATTACTAACATACGTGCAGCTTCAATTTCAGTAGCCATATCGGCCAATTTAAATGCAATTGCTTGATGGTTACAAATTTCAGTTCCAAAAGCTTTACGCTCTTTAGAATATTTTAAAGCTAATTCATAAGCTCCAGAAGCAATACCTAATGCTTGAGAAGCAATACCGATACGACCACCAGCTAAAGTTTTCATAGCAAATTTGAATCCAAACCCATCCTCACCTATTCTATTTTCTTTTGGGACTTTTACATCATTAAACTGTAGCGTATGTGTATCAGAACCTCTAATTCCTAGTTTATCTTCTTTTGGTCCAACATGAAATCCTTCCATTCCTTTTTCAACAATAAAAGCATTAATACCTCTGTGTCCTTTTTCGCGATCAGTTTGTGCGATAACCAAATACACGTCAGCACGACCACCACTTGTAATCCAGTTTTTTGTTCCATTTAAAAGGTAATGATCTCCTTTGTCAATAGCTGTTGTGCTTTGTGAAGTTGCATCAGACCCAGCTTCAGGTTCTGATAAACAAAACGCTCCTAAGTATTCACCAGTTGCTAATTTTGTTAAGTATTTTTCTTTTTGAACTTCAGTAGCATAGGCTTCCAATCCATAGCATACTAATGAATTGTTTACTGATACCATTACAGAGGCAGAAGCATCAATTTTAGATAATTCTTCCATAATTAACACATAAGAAATAGCATCCATACCACTTCCTCCATACTTGGGGGCAACCATAATACCTAAGAAACCTAAATCTCCCATTTTCTTAACCAATTCTTGTGGGAATTCTTGTTTGTTATCTCTTTCGATAACTCCTGGTAGCAATTCAGTTTGAGCAAAGTCCCTTGCGGCATCACGAATCATTATATGCTCTTCTGTAAGATTAAAGTCCATTATATGTGTTTTTATTGTGAATTTTTTAAAAAGAAAGTCCAAATATACGGTTTTATTGCGAATTATTAAATTCTAATTTTAATGAATTTGTCAGATGTGTCTCAATTCATATTCTTGTATATTCGTATGATTATACAATACTTGGTGTAGAGACTATGAAAAAACAAGAATACTTTGTGATAGGTGTAATGTCTGGAACATCTTTAGATGGGATTGATTTGGCATATATTCATTTTAAAAAAGAAAAAAACTGGTCATATAAAATTATTTGTGCAGAAACAGTTGCGTATGATGCTAGGTGGGAAACGAAGCTTAGGGATGGAGTTGGGTATTCTAATATTCAACTTGAAAAGTTAAATATATCATATACTAAGCTGTTGTCTGAGGTAATAAATTCTTTTGTAGAAAAATATCAGTTAAAAAAGATAGATGCAGTATGTTCTCATGGGCATACAATTTTACATCAGCCAGAAAATAAACTTACGTTGCAAATAGGGAATTTGAAAGAGTTAGCTTTATTGATAAATCAAGATGTAGTGTGTGATTTTCGAGTTCAAGATGTGTTATTAGGGGGGGAAGGAGCGCCTTTAGTTCCTATTGGAGATCAATTGTTGTTTTCTGATTATACTTACTGTGTAAATTTGGGCGGTTTTTCTAATATTTCTACAGAGTTAAATGATGAACGAGTTGCATATGATATTTGCCCAGTAAATATTGTGTTAAATCATTACATACAAAAAACGGGAATCCCCTATGATGATGGAGGGAATCTTGCACAAACAGGTAATATTGATGAAATGTTGCTAAATAAATTAAACGCACTCCCCTTTTATGAAAAACAAGCGCCAAAATCATTAGGATTGGAATGGGTAAAGTCTATAATCATTCCTTTAGTTGATTCTTGTGAGTTATCTGTAAAAGATGTGTTGCGAACTTTTGTTGAGCATACTGCAATTCAAATAGGGAAAGTATTAGCAGGAGAAAATTCAACAGCCTTATTTACAGGAGGTGGGGTGTATAATGTGTTTTTAATAGAGCGAATCAAAGTGTTTTCACCTGTGAAAATAAATATTCCAAACACAGAATTAATAGAATATAAAGAAGCACTCATCTTTGGCTTCTTAGGGGTGTTAAAACTAAGAAATGAAGTTAATGTATTAGCTTCAGTAACAGGGGCTAAAAAGAATCATTCTTCGGGAAATACATTTCTTATTTAAGAAGTCATTTTAGTTTGCTATATTTGGCGTTTATTTTAAAAACTTCGTAAATGGAACAGCTTTAACTCCCCTTGGGGATAGATATAAAATTATACTTCAGATTAGTCAAATAAGAAAATTTGACATTTCAATTTTACATTAAAAGTTAAAGTAATTATACATGAAAGATTTATTAAAAAAATACGAAGAAAAGCAACCAGAAATAGTTTTCCATTGGAAAGATCAGGTAACAGATGCAGAAGGGTGGACAGTAATTAATTCCTTACGTGGTGGTGCTGCTGGTGGTGGTACACGTATGCGTAAAGGGTTAAATAAAAATGAAGTTTTGTCGCTTGCAAAAACGATGGAGGTAAAGTTTACAGTTTCTGGACCTGCTATAGGTGGCGCAAAATCAGGAATTAACTTTGATCCTAATGACCCAAGAAAAAGAGGTGTGTTAGAACGTTGGTACAAAGCAGTAACTCCGTTATTAAAACATTACTATGGAACAGGTGGTGATTTAAATGTTGATGCAGATAAGGATGTAATTCCAATTACTGAAAACTGTGGTGTTTGGCATCCGCAAGAAGGAATATTTAATGGTCACTTTAAGCCAACAGAGGCAGATAAAATTAATAGAATTGGTCAGTTACGTCAAGGGGTAATCAAGGTTATTGAAGACGAAACTTTTTCTCCAGATTTATCACGAAAGTATACTGTGGCTGATATGTTAACTGGCTATGGTGTTGCTGAAGCAGTGAAACATTATTATGATATTTATGGAGGTTCGGTTGTTGGTAAAAGAGCAATCGTGCAAGGGTTTGGTAATGTAGGTTCTGCCGCAGCATATTATTTAACTCAATTAGGAGCCAAGGTTGTTGGTATTATAGATAGAGAAGGTGGGTTGATAAATGAAGAAGGATTTTCTATGGAAGAAATGAGAACTTTGTTTTTAGACAAAGATGGAAATAAATTGGTGTCAGAAAAAATGATTCCTTTTTCAGAAATCAACGAAAAAATATGGAGTTTGCCAGCTGAAATTTTTGTTCCAGCTGCTGCTTCAAGATTAGTTTCTCAGGACCAAGTACAAAAAATGATTGATACTGGATTAGAAGTGATTTCTCCAGGGGCTAACGTGCCTTTCGCGGATAAAGAAATTTTCTTTGGACCAATTATGGAGTATACGGATCAGCATTTAAGTTTGTTGCCAGATTTTATTTCAAACTGTGGTATTGCTAGAGTTTTTGCTTACTTAATGGAAGCAAGAGTAGAGTTGCCAATGTTGGATAAAGCAATATTTGACGATACATCAAATATTATCAAAAATGCGTTGACAAAAACGCATGGTAATAATAGTAGTAAAACAGAAATTTGTAAAACAGCATTCGAAATTGCATTAAAGCAATTAGTATAAATAGGTTTAAAAATAAATTAAGATAGAATAAGATGGAAATATTTATAGTAGTAATATTCGTATTAGGGTATTTAGCAATTACACTAGAGCATAATTTAAAAATAGACAAACTAATACCTGCTGTTGTTATGATGGCTGTATGTTGGGCAGCAGTTGCTTTTGGAATTGATGATTTTCAATATTGGTTTGATTCTGGACAGCATAAACTTCTTGAATCATTTGGTGCTTTAGGTCATGAAGCGAAATTACACTTAATGGAAGAAACACTTCTTCATCATTTAGGTAAAACGGCTGAAATCTTATTTTTCTTACTTGGAGCAATGACTATTGTGGAGATTATTGATTACTTTGATGGGTTCTCAACTTTTAAAAGTTACATTAAAACTAAGAATAAGAAAAGACTATTATGGATATTTGCTTTCTTAGCATTTATACTTTCTGCGATTATTGATAACTTAACTGCAACTATTGTTTTAATAACAATCTTACAGAAAATAATTAATAAAAAAGAGACTCGTATTTGGTTTGCGGGTATGATTATTGTCGCAGCAAATGCTGGTGGGGCATGGTCTCCAATAGGTGATGTTACAACTACGATGCTTTGGATAGGTAATAAAGTAACTACTGATATGTTAATAACATACTTATTGGTTCCTTCGTTAGTATGTATGGCTGTTCCTACTTTTATTGCTTCTTTAATAAAACCGTTTCAAGGTGATTTAGAGGAGGAAATTGAGGTAAAACCTGCTGAAATTCATGATACTACATATAGTTCAGTTATGCTGTATTTAGGATTAGGAATGATTTTATTTGTTCCTTTATTTAAAACAATTACACATTTGCCTCCATATGTTGGTATGATGTTGTCATTAGGTGTTGTGTGTGCGTTTGCTGAAATATTTAGTACAAAACAATTCAAGATATCTACATTAGGAGATCATGCTGAAGATACTGGCCATCATAGTCCAGTACATAAATCATTGTCTAAGATAGAGATGCCAAGTGTGTTGTTTTTCTTTGGGATATTAATGGCGGTAGCAGCATTAGAAAGTTTAGGAATGTTGTTTCATTTTGCTGAAAGTTTAAATACTACTATTCCAAATTCTGATGTTGTAGTAATGTTGTTAGGTATAGGTTCAGCAGTTATTGATAATGTACCTTTAGTGGCGGCTAGTTTAGGAATGTTTCAAAATGAATTGAATGATCCATTATGGCACTTTATCGCATTCTCAGCTGGAACAGGGGGTAGTATGTTAATTATTGGGTCTGCGGCTGGTGTTGTGGCTATGGGTATGGAGAAAATTTCTTTTTTCTGGTATTTTAAAAACATAACGTGGCTAGCTTTTATAGGATTTGTTGTAGGATCTATAACTTTTATTTTTGTTAGAGGATTGGTAGGGGCTTAATAAGTTAAGCTGGAGTATAACATTGATTCATTTCAGTATAGCTTATAAATAAAAAGCCATTCACATGTGAATGGCTTTTTATTTTAACAAATTTTAAGATAAAAACAATTTACTATTTGTATTTTCGTTTGTATAATAATAATCACATAAAAAAAGAGAACATATGTCGCTAACTATTCAAGAAGTTGCTGAAAACCTAGAAGGAGAAGTTATAGAGAAAAAAACACTATCCATTATTAATTTAATAAATGAAGGAGGTCTTGGGGGGCAGATAATTATTGGAATGTTATTCATTTTATTAGTAGTTGCATTATATATTTATTTTGAGCGCTTATTGGCTATAAAGCAAGGAGCTAAGGTTGATGATAATTTCATGAATCAAATTAAAGACCATGTAACGAACGGAAAAATTGAAGCGGCTAATATGTTATGTGCGCAAGATAAATCTCCTGTATCGGCACTAATTCAAAAAGGTATTTCAAGAATCGGAAAGCCTTTAGAAGATATACATACAGCAATAGAAAACGCAGGTAGGTTAGAAATTTACAAATTAGAAAAAAACGTAAGTGTGTTAGCTACCATTTCAGGTGTAGCGCCAATGATTGGGTTTCTTGGTACAGTTATTGGGATGATTATATCAATATTTGAAATTGCAAATTCAGGCGGTAATATTGATATAAAAACACTTGCAGGTGGGTTGTATACAGCAATGACCACAACTGTAGCAGGGTTGGTTGTAGGTATTGTTGCTTATATGGCATATAACCATTTGGTTGTAAAAACAGATAAGATTATTTATAAAATGGAAGCGAATTCATTAGAGTTCTTTGACTTGTTAAACGAACCAGCATAATTTTATAAACTATGAATATAAGAGGAAGAAATAAAGTTACGCCAGAATTTAACATGTCCTCAATGACAGATATTGTATTTCTGTTATTGGTGTTTTTTATGATAGCGTCTACTTTGGTGTCTGCAAATGCAATTGATTTGTTATTGCCGAAATCAGGAGGTAAAACAACACAGTCTAAGAGTTTATCAGTAAGTATTACTAAGGATCTGGATTATTATGTAGATAGCGAAAAAGTAGCTAAAAATAAATTAGAAGCATATATATTAGATAAGATTGGTGATTTGGAAAAGCCAAGTATTGTTTTACGTGCAGAAGAAACAGTAGAGTTGAAAGATTTTGTGTATGTCATGGATATTGCAAATAGAAATAAGATAAAATCTACTTTGGCTGTAAGGTCTAAGTAAAAAAAGTATAATATGAAAAAGCTATTTAAAGATGAAAATGAAAAACGGGCAGCGATATTAACGTTTCTGACTGTGTTTATTCTTTTTTTATGGATGTTTTTTCATTCAGCATTTGAGTATCAGGATCCTCCAGAAGAATATGGTATGGAGGTCAATTTTGGAACAACTGATTTAGGAAAAGGTGATGATCAACCGTTGGAAGAAATTAAAACGCAACCAGTAGAAGAGGTAGTTCCTGAGGAGCCAGTTGAAGAACCTGTAGTTGAGCCAGTTGAAGAAATTGTAGAAACTCCAGTGGAAGAAGTGGTAGAAGATGTAATAACGGAAGAAACTGTAGAAGAAGTTCCTGTAATTATACCTGTAAAAGAAGTGCCAAAAGAAGCACCTAAAGAAGAGCCAAAGGAGATTCCGAAGGAAGAGCCTAAAGAAACTCCAAAAGAAGAGGCAGCTCCGCCAAAGCCAGACCAATCAACTCAAGATGCATTATCAAGTGTATTGAATGGGCCTCCAGCAGATGGAAAGGCAAGTGGAAGTGAAGGAGATGATGAGGAAGCAGGTGATAAAGGAAACGAAAATGGTGATCCGAATGCACCAGATTATTATACTAATCCTGGGAATGGTTCTGGAGGTAATTATGACTTGACTGGAAGAATAGTTTTAAGAAGACCATTACCAGAATACGAGTGTTACAAAGAAGGAAGAGTTGTAGTGTCTATAAGGGTAGATAGATCAGGGAAGGTTATTCAGGCAACTCCAGGAGGAAAAGGAAGTACTACTACTGAAAGTTGTCTTTTAGAACAAGCTAAAATAGCAGCGTTAAAGACCAAATTCAGTACTGCTGGTAATGCTCCAGAAAAACAAATAGGTAAAATTATATATAACTTTAATTTACGATAAGAAATATTTAAAACTAGATAGCAGTCATGGATACGCAAATAATAAAAATTTGAGTATTCATGATTTTTTTGTTTATTATAAATGTTAGATAAGAGTAATGAATTATACAGAAACATTAGAATGGTTATTTAATCAGTTGGCGGTGTATCAAAAAGTAGGTAAATCAGCTTACAAGGCAGATTTGTCTAATATTAATAAGTTAGCTGAGTATCTTGGAAATCCTCATGAACAATTTAAAAGTATTCATGTTGGAGGAACCAACGGAAAGGGATCTTCTAGTCATATGTTGGCGTCAGTTTTGCAAGAAGCAGGGTATAAAGTAGGCTTGTATACTTCTCCTCATTTAAAAGATTTTAGGGAGCGTATAAAGATTAATGGAGAGTTGATTTCAGAGTTTGATGTTGTGAATTTTGTGAAGAAACATCAATTTTTTTTTAAGGAAAACTCTTTGTCTTTTTTTGAAATGACCGTAGGGATGGCTTTTGATTATTTTGCAAAAGAAAAAGTAGATATTGCTATTGTTGAGGTTGGTTTAGGGGGAAGACTTGATGCAACAAATATTATTACGCCAGAAGTTTCGCTAATTACTAATATAGGGATTGATCATACTGTTTTTTTAGGTAATAGTTTAAAGTCTATTGCTTCAGAAAAGGCAGGGATTATTAAGATGAATGTGCCAATAGTAATTAGTGAAACGCAATTGAAGGTCAAAGATATTTTTGTAGAAAAAGCATCTGTCTTAAATACAGATTTGTTTTTTGCAGATGATGAGTCACTAAAAAATTATAGTACTGATTTATTAGGGGATTATCAGCAAAAGAATGTCAAAGGTGTAGTTACTGTAGTTAACCAATTGAAAGGTTTTGATATAAGTGCTTCTGAAATTGAATTGGGGCTTTTAAATACAGTAAAAAATACTTGTTTATTAGGGAGGTGGCAAATATTACAAAATAAGCCAAAAGTAATATGTGATACAGCTCATAATAAAGAAGGCTTGGAATTGACAATGGATCAGTTATTGAAAGAGTCTTTTGAAGAATTAAGGATAGTCTTTGGTGTTGTTTCTGATAAGGATCTGTCTTCTATACTACCACTATTGCCACAAAAAGCACATTATTATTTCTGCTCACCTAATATAACTAGAGCGATGCCTGTTGAGGATTTGTATGATGCTGCGGTTGAATATGGTTTAATAGGGGTTAAGTATAATTCTGTAAATGAAGCTTTTAGTGCTTCAATAAATCATTCGTTTCAGAATGATGTTATTTATGTTGGAGGGAGTACATTTGTTGTAGCAGAAATTCTTTAAAATTTCACATTAAAATAGTTGCAGACTTAAAAATTGGTGTTATATTTGCACCCGCAATCAGTTACTAGGGCAATTAGCTCAGTTGGTTCAGAGCACCTCGTTTACACCGAGGGGGTCGGGGGTTCGAATCCCTCATTGCCCACTTTAGTTCTTGATTGTATTTATTGACAAGGGTCATTAGCTCAGTTGGTTCAGAGCACCTCGTTTACACCGAGGGGGTCGGGGGTTCGAATCCCTCATGACCCACAAAAAAAGCGTTACATTTAAGTAACGCTTTTTTTTATGCCTTTTTTTTTAAAGTAAATTTAAAATTCGCTCTAAAGCCATTCCTCTGGATCCTTTTATTAAGATGGTGTAGTTGGATAGTAACTCATTGTAGTTGTCAGAAAACGCATTGTAATCACTGTATGATTTAATTTTGTTGCTATGGTTTGTTTTGCTAAACTCCTCTCCTAAGATGTGACATTGTTTTATGTTAAGCGTTTCAATGTAATCTGTAATACTTTGGTGCTCAGTTTTACTTGTTTCGCCTAGTTCAAACATATCTCCAATAAACAATGCTTTGTTTTTTGCATCTAACAAGTTAAAGCTCTCTAAGGCGGCTTTCATGCTAGTAGGGTTTGCATTGTAAGCGTCTAGTATTATTTTGTTGGATTTTTTGTTTATTAGTTGTGATCGGTTATTGTCTGGGGTGTAAGTTTCAATGGCGTTTATGATGTCGGATGTTTTTACTTTAAAGTGTTCTCCGATACTTATAGCAGCAGCTATATTTGTGAAATTATAACTTCCTATAAGGTTGCTTTTTATATGTTGATTTTTGTAAATAACTTCTACTGTAGGTGTTGTTTTGGAAAATTGAACATTGGTATCTGAGTTATTGTTTTCTGAAAAAGTGAAGCAATTGATTCCTTTTGATTGCTCTACTTGTTTTGTGTTATCGGAATTTAGAAAAACAGTTTTGTTATTTTTCCTTAAGTTTTGGTATAATTCACTTTTCGCTTTGATTACTCCTTCAAGGCTCCTAAATCCTTCTAAGTGTGCTTTTCCAAAGTTTGTGATATAGCCGTAGTCTGGGCTGGAGATTTCTGTTAATAATTCTATTTCGTTAAAATGATTTGCGCCCATTTCTACAATTCCAATTTCTGTTTGGTTGTCCATTGTTAGTAATGTTAATGGAACACCAATATGGTTGTTTAAATTGCCTTTTGTAGCCGTAGTGTTATATTTTTTGGAAAGCACACAATTGATTAATTCTTTTGTAGTTGTTTTTCCGTTACTTCCTGTTAGTGCTATAATTGGAATGTTCAGTTCTTTCCTATGGTGTTTTGCTAGTTGCTGTAAAGTGTCTAGTGTGTTGTTTACAAGAATAGTATTTTCTTGTGAATAATTCTTGTCATCAATAATAGCGTGGCTAGCTCCGCTTTCAAGGGCTTGTTTTGCGAACTTATTTCCGTTAAAGTTTTCTCCGCTTAATGCGATAAATAAATCGTTTTTTTGGATTGTTCGGGTATCTGTGTTAATTCCGTTTGATTTTTGGAATATAGTATATATGTCTGGAATTTTCATATTTGAAATTTTGCATAAAAAAAGCCCTAATTTTCATTAGAGCTTTTTTATATATTTAAGTTATAAGGATTATCTAGGAGATTTTCTGTTCCCTTTTCCTTTAGATTTAGCTCCTACTCTTGACATAGCACATCTAAACCCGATGTAGTCAGTAGCCATAGCTTCTGGATAAAATCTTCTTTGTGCAGGGTCTAACCAGTATTCTCTGTCCTTCCATGATCCACCTTTGTAAACTCTTACCTCGTCATTTACAAGGGATGTTTTTTTATTGGATCCATCATATTCTTTAGTCATTACTCCGGCAGAATCAACAGTAACCGAGTGTTTTGGCGAGTCGTACATTTTTCTTGTCTCATCACCTTTGTCAGCGTCTTCTCCGCCTTCGTCATCTCCTCCTAAAGAGAAATATCTACTAGATGCTTTATCTCCATCTCTATAGTTGATGTTGTCCGATTTATTGAAGTTTGTTCTTAAGTAAGTTTCGTTGTCGTCAACAGGTACTTGAGCAATTTGCCCAGGAAGAGCGCTTGCAATAACTTTTCCGTTAGGTAGTGTGTCGTATCCAATTGAGTCAGCAGTAATGATTGCTACTTTACCGTCTTCTCCAATTTTATTTTTTGTAAATACGTTACCTCTATAGTAGTTAAAGTCACTCATTTCGTCATCTACTATAGGTCTGTATACATCAGCAACCCATTCAGCAACGTTACCAGCCATGTCGTATAATCCAAAGTCATTTGGGTCGTATGACATTACTTGTGCAGTTATATCAGCACCATCGTCAGACCAACCTGCAATTCCACCGTAATCTCCATCTCCTTGTTTGAAGTTTGCGTTATGATCTCCTCTTGTTGTTCTTTTTCCTGATCTTGTATATTGTCCGCTCCAAGGGTATTTTTTTCTACCTCTGTGAACATTGTAGCTTCTTAATTCTGACATTCCTAAGGCTGCAAATTCCCATTCAGCTTCAGTAGGTAGTCTGTACCCTGGTTGTAAAATACCTGTAGATCTAGTGGCGTAGATGTTGATTTCTTCACCATCTGCATTAGTTTGTGGGTTTTTACTTTTCTTTTTCCCTCCGTTTAAAATTTCTTCATTACCACCATATGTAGAGGTTGGAGAAATAATGTATGTGTTTGTGCTGAAGTTTGAGTCAGCTGTTACATCGGTTATTTTAGCGTCTTCTTTTAAGAATCCATTTCTTTCTAAAGCGTCCTCGTTAATACGGTCAGTTCTCCAAACGCAAAATTGATTTGCTTGAATCCAACTAACTCCAACTACAGGGTAGTCTTGGTAAGCAGGGTGGCGTAGGTAGTTATTGGTCATTACTTCGTTATAACCAAGTCTGTTTCTCCAAACTAAAGTGTCTGGAACAACACCGTCGTATATTTGTGTGAAATTTTCGTTTTCTGGTGGATATACTTTCTTTGTCCAGTCTAAGTATTCCATGTACATGATATTGGTTACCTCTGTTTCATCCATGTAGAATGATTGTACATGCTGTTGATTTGGAGAATTGTTCCAATCATGCATAGGATCGTCATTTACTTGTCCTTTTGTAAATGTACCACCTTCAATAAATACTACTCCAGGTGCAGTTTCCTGCTCTTGGTATTTTGTATTATATTGAAATCCACCTTCTTTGGAATTTATCTTCCAACCAGTAGCTCTCGATCCTCCTTTTTTCCCTTTACCACAACTCGTTGTTGCAAAGACAGTAAGGATAACTAAAAATTTTAGGGCAAAATGTTTTCTCATATTCATAACTTAAATTCAGAGATAGTTCAAGTGCGCAATATAATAAATATACATTATAATGCAATACTTTTGTAAAAAATAGTTTTGGCTTTAATTAAAAAGTTCTGTCTAGTTTTAACGACAGATAAGACAAATATATTGTTTACTTTTGAAAAAAAAAGAAAATTACACTAAAATTGAAAATGATACGTTTTAGCAATATGAATTTAAGATATGTATTCCTTTTAGTCCTATTAAACTGTTTTTCAACAGTAGTTTTTTCTCAGCAAAAAGAGTTTGTTTTAAAATGGGAGAATGATAAAGAAGTTCGATTTTCAGCTGAAAAAGCAAACCTTGTACATGGTTTTCAAACTAAAAATTTCATATATAATACCGATGTTCAATCATTGTTGTTTGCTGCTAATATTGATTTCTCTGTTTCAGAACATTCTGCAAGAATAGTGAATATAGATTATGAAAATCTTAGTTCAAGTCAGTTAGCGGGTTATGATATAAAGCGAATTGAAAATGCTGTGGTATTAAATGTTAAAAATACTATTGCGAGAGGTGTTTCTGGAGCATATTTAGAGTTTAACCCAATAGTGAAATTAAATGGACAATATAAAAAGGTAGTGTCTATAGTTGTTGAATTTCAGCAAAGTAATAAATCAACATTGTTTACTCCTCCGCCTACTATTATCAATTCGGTTTTAAGTTCTGGTGAGTGGTATAAGTTTTATATCAAAAAAACAGGGGTGTATAAATTGGATAAAAACTTCTTTTCTAGTTTAGGGGTTAATGTCAATTCTGTTAATCCAAAAAACATTCGCCTTTTTGGTAATGGAGGTAAAGCAATTCCGTTATTAAATTCAGATGTAAATAATTTCGATGTTGTTGAAAATGCCGTGAAATTTATCGGTGAGGGTGACGGGGTTTTTCATAATACAGATTATATGCTGTTTTACGGAGTTAGTTCTGTAGGTCGGGATGTTGTTAATGATACTCATATAAACCCATATAATGATAATACATTTTATTATATAAATGTCAGTACTGATTTAGGGAAGAGGGTTTTACCTTTAGTAGAGCCGTCTACTACTGCAACTACAACAATAACAAACTTTAATGAGTATCAGTTTCATGAAACTGATAAAACTAATTTAGTACATTTAGGTAGAAGATGGTATGGTGAAGATTTTGATGTTGATTCTAATCAGTCATTTGCTTTTGATTTTACCAGATTAGATACTTCATTTCCGATAAAATTAGATGTTAAAGCTGCAGCAACTGCGAGTTCTGTTACTTCAATGCAACTAAGTTTAAATGGAAATGTGGTGGATAATTTTTCTTTTTCATCAATATCACCGACATCACTTGCAACAGGAGATTCTTTTTCGGGAAACATTAATGTCAGTGACACAAATATAGAAGTTGGATTAAATTATAATAACAATGGAAATCCTAGTGCGAATGCATACATAGATTATATTGCTATAGAGTCTACATCCTTTTTAAGGTCTCTTGGGAAGCAGTTTGAGTTTAAAAATAATCAAGTAGGGTCAATTGCAGGGGTTGCGGAATATATTATTAGTGATGCAGCTACTGTTTCTGAGGTTTGGGATGTAACCGATGTCTTTAATGTCCAATCTAAAACAAATCCAAATGCAGCATCATTTACTTTTAAAGCAAATTTAGGAGAATTAAGAAGTTATGTTGCTTTGGTTCAATCGGATTTTTACTTACCTTCAATAAGTTCGTCTACGTCCGTAAATACAACAGATTTAAAAGGGACAATTTTTCAAGGAGAGAATGGTGTACACGAAGATGTTGATTATTTAGTGGTTACTCCAGCTGTTTTTAAGTCACAAGCGGAGAGATTAGCAAATATCAATGCCCAAAACTTAGGGCTTCGTACGCGAGTGATAACTCTTGAGGATATTTATGCGGAGTTTAATACAGGAAATCAAGATATTGGAGCAATTAGAAATTTTGTTAGGTATGTGTATCAAAATGGAGTAACAGATAAGCTGAAGTATTTATGCTTATTTGGAGATGCTTCTTTTGATGTGAAAAAAAGAACACCAAATAATACTAATTTTGTACCAACATTTCATGCGTTGCCAAGCTTTAGTTTGGTGTCCTCCTACATGTCGGATGATTATTTCGGAATGATGGATGAAAGTGAAGGGACTATGGGGTCGGCTGATAGGTTGGATATTGCTGTAGGGAGAATAATAGCAGGGAGCAATCAGCAGGCTATGGAAATGGTTACTAAAGTAGAGCAGTATTACCAGCAAGATTCCTACGGTAGTTGGAGGAATAGGGTGACCATTCTTTCTGATGATGTAGATATAGATTGGGAGTATTCGCTAGAAACAGAGTTAGATGCTTTAGCAGATGAAATTGTATTAGAAAGACCATTTGTAAATATGGTAAAGCTTCATTCGGATTCATTTGCACAAGAGTCCTCGGCTGGCGGAGAGTTATATCCACAGGCTACAGCATCATTATTAAACAATATTCAATTAGGGAGTTTAGTTGTTAATTATTTTGGACATGGAGGGGAAGATGGATTGGCGCATGAACGTTTGTTCCAAAAAAATGATGCGCAAGAATTAAATAATATTTGTAGGTATAATTTATTTGTAACAGTAACATGTGAGTTTACGAGGTTTGATAATCCTTATCGACCAACTGCAGGGGAGTTTACTTATTGGAATTCTGGTGGAGGTGCAATTTCGTTAATTACAACAACAAGAGAGATTTTTGTTAGCTTAGGAGTAACAGTAAATAAGGAGTTGTCTAAATTTCTTTTTGATTATAATAACACAGGTTATGTGTCAGTGGCAGAGGCGTTAAGGCTAACAAAGAATAATATAACGAATTCGTTAAAAAGGGTTGTTTTTTATGTAGGTGATCCAGCTTTGAAATTAGCTATTCCAGAACCTAATATAAAATTAACACAAATAAATGGTGTGTCAATCAATGATCCTTCAGTAGCAACATTGGAAGCTTTAGGGCGAGTAACTATAACTGGAGAAGTGGTAGATGGTGCTGATCAAATTATTGCTGATTATAATGGTAGGCTTTCCACTACTATTTACGACAAAAAGCAGAACCGTGCTACTTTGGGTAATGATGGTACTACAGGAGGAGGAGGTTTATTGATTCTTAATTATGAAACATTAGGAGAAATTATTTTTAGAGGCCAAGCATCCATCGTTAACGGGGCTTTTGAGTTTGAGTTTGTCGTTCCAAGAGATATTTTAATACCTATTGGTGATGGTAAGATAAGTTTTTATGCAAAGAGAGATGATGTGTTGGAAAATCAAACAGGGGTAGATGCTACAATTAAAATTGGGGGGATTAATACAGCCGCGCCAGCGGATAATTTACCGCCAAAAATTATAGCTTACATGAATGATGAAAGTTTTATTTCTGGAGGAGTGACTAATCAATCACCTTTCTTGTTGTTAAAATTAGAAGATGAAAATGGAATTAATACGGCTAGTGGGATAGGACATGATATTACTGCTATTCTAGATGGGGATGAAGCGAATCCATTGATATTAAACGATTATTACGAAACTGAACCTGATGATTTTACTAAAGGAAATGTGAAATATCAGTATAAAGATTTAGAAACGGGTTTACATACCTTAACTATTAAGGCTTGGGATGTATATAATAATTCAAGTTCAGTCGAAATACAATTTTTAGTCGTAAACGAAAATGACGAGTTGGTTTTAGAGAGAGTCTTGAATTATCCGAACCCATTTGTGAGTTATACGGAGTTTTGGTTTAATCATAATAGTGCGTCAGAATTAGACGTTATGGTTCAAGTATACACGGTTTCAGGAAAATTAGTAAAAACATTGCAAGGAAATTCATCTGCAGACAATAAAGGTGGAAACGCATCGTTATTTAGAGGTCTTCCTTGGGACGGGAAAGACGATTTTGGAGATAGAATTGGTAAGGGAGTATACGTGTATAAGCTTACGGTAAAATCCATTAGTACTAATAAAAAGGCAGTCAAGTATGAAAAACTTGTTATACTGTAATAAAAAATTATATTTGCTAAAATTATGCAAAAGATGAATTCAATGAAAAAATATATAGCAATACTTGGGGTGTTTGTTTTATTTCAAAACGCAAATGCACAAACAGTAACTCAAATAACACCTAATCAGAATGATACAAGAGTTATAACTACAGGTACTGCGTTTATGGTAATAGCTGCTGATGCGCGTGCTGCCGGTTTGGGAGATCAAGGAGTGGCAACTTCTCCAGATGCTTTTTCTCAACAATGGAATGTTTCAAAATATGCTTTTGGGGGGTCTGAACAAGGGTTTTCGATGACTTATACGCCTTATTTAAGGGAGTTGGTAAACGATATTTTTTTAGGAGGATTAACTTATTATAATAAGTTAGATGATAGAAGTGCAGTTTCTGCAAGTTTCAGATATTTTAGTTTAGGAGAAATTGAGTTTAGGGAGAGTGCAGATGATCAGGGTATAATTCAAAAACCAAATGAATTAACAGTAGATGTTGCGTATTCTTTAAAATTAAGTGACCAATTTGCAATGGGAGTAGGCTTAAAGTACATACGCTCTGATTTGAAGTTGGATGGAGCCGAGTTTGCAGCAGCATCTAGTAAACCAGCAAGTTCATTTGCGGTTGATTTAGGAGGGTACTACGAATCGGAAGAAAAAGCATATGATAGTTTTAATGGAAAATTGCGTGGAGGATTTGCAATTCAGAATATTGGGCCAAAAATTAAATATGAAGAAAACGGAAACGAGAGTTTCTTGCCAACTACATTGCGTCTAGGTGGAGGATATGATTTTATACTTCCTGATGGGGCAAATAAAATTGGAGTAACGGTAGAGGTAGCTAAGTTGTTAGTGCCTACACCACCAGTATATGGAACAAAGATTGACTATATTGATGATGGGGATAACGGAACGAACATTAGCCCAGGAAATGGTCAGTACGATGAAGGTATAGATACTCTTGTTGATGAGGATAGTAATTATATTATTGAAGGAAAAGATCCAAACGTTAATTTTACAAAAGGAATGTTTCAGTCGTTTGGAGATGCTCCAGGTGGATTTAGTGAAGAGATGAATGAGTTTACCTATTCGGTAGGTGCTGAATATACGTATCAAGATTCATTTGCTTTCAGATTAGGTTATTTTAATGAACATGAAACAAAAGGGGCAAGAAAGTTTTTTGCTTTAGGAGCTGGGTTTAAATACAGTGTTGTAAATATTGATTTGTCGTATTTACTGTCAGCATCAAAAACTCCTAGTCCATTAGAAAACACATTACGTTTCTCTTTATCATTTAACCTTGGAGGAAACGGAAGTAATTAAAAAATAAAATAAATGAAAGAGCTTACTATAAGCGCAACATTTAAAATATACGAACAGCTGTCGGAACTTCCTTCAGCTGTTTTTAGTCTTATGGAATCTGCGATTTCTGCAAGAAAAAATGCCTATGCTCCATATTCTAAATTTAATGTTGGTGCTGCTTTGTTGTTAGATAATGGGAAAGTTGTGATTGGTTCAAATCAAGAAAATGCAGCATATCCATCTGGTTTATGTGCTGAGCGTGTGGCTATTTTTCAAGCAGGAGCGTTATATCCTGATGCTAAAGTTAAAACAATGGCAATTACAGCTACATCTCAAAATCATAAGGTGATTGATCCAATACCTCCTTGCGGGGCTTGTAGACAGTCAATTGCTGAATATGAAACACGACAAAATGATGGGATTGAGTTATATTTCATGGGTGAAGAAGGGGCTATCATGAAATCTGAATCTTTGTCGGATTTGTTACCGTTAATGTTTGAAAAATCACATTTGTAATACAATTTTGTGATTTAAATATATGAGTTTTAAAAAACAACTATTTGAAATTAGCAAATAGTTGTTTTTTTTTGATAAAGAGTTTTTTGATTCATTTTGAAAGACTATTTTTGTTAACTGATTAAAAATTAACCCTACTTCAAAATTTAGAAGAGATGAAAAAAATTACTAAAGCAACTTATTTAAAATGGTATGAAGACATGCTGTTTTGGAGAAAGTTTGAAGATAAATTAGCTGCAGTATATATCCAGCAAAAAGTAAGAGGTTTCTTGCATTTGTATAATGGTCAAGAGGCTGTTTTAGCGGGTTCTTTACATGCCATGGATTTGTCTAAAGATAAAATGATTACTGCTTATCGTAATCATGTTCAACCAATAGGTATGGGAGTAGATCCTAAAGCTGTTATGGCGGAATTATATGGTAAGGTAACGGGTACTTCCAAAGGTATGGGAGGTTCGATGCATATTTTTTCTAAAGAAAAAGGGTTTTACGGAGGTCACGGTATTGTTGGGGGACAAATTCCTTTAGGTGCTGGAATGGCTTTTGGAGATAAGTATCATAATACAGGAGCTGTATCTTTATGTTATTTTGGTGATGGAGCTGCACGTCAGGGATCATTACATGAAACATTTAACATGGCTATGTTGTGGAAACTTCCGGTAGTATTTATTGTTGAAAACAATGGATACGCAATGGGGACATCTGTAGAACGTACAGCAAACCATACGGATATATATAAATTAGGATTAGGATATGAAATGCCTTGTCGTCCCGTAGATGGAATGGATCCTATTGCTGTAGCAAAAGAAGTAGATATTGCAATGGAGCATGCTAGATCAGGAAATGGACCAACATTTTTAGAAATGAAAACATACCGTTATAGAGGTCACTCTATGTCGGATGCGCAACATTATAGAACAAAAGAGGAAGTTAAAGAATATCAAAAAATAGATCCTATAACAACTGTTAAGGCTACTATTTTAGAGAAAAAATACGCTACTGAAGATCAAATAGAAGAAATTAATAAGCGTGTTAAAGCATTGGTTAAAGAATGCGAGCAATTCGCTGAAGAGTCTGCTTATCCAGAAGTACAACAAATGTATGACATGGTTTACGAACAAGAGGATTATCCGTTTATATCTCATAAATTATAAGACATGGCAATAGTAGTTAACATGCCCCGTTTAAGTGATACCATGACAGAAGGAGTGGTAGCAACTTGGTTAAAGAGTGTTGGTGATAGAATTGAAGAAGGAGATATCCTTGCTGAAATTGAAACTGACAAAGCTACAATGGAGTTCGAATCATTTAATGAAGGAACTTTGTTGCACATTGGAGTTAAAGAAGGAGAAACTGCTCCAGTTGATTCATTATTAGCAATTATTGGAGATAAAGGAGAAGACATATCGGCATTGTTAGCTGGTGGTTCTTCCGAAGTAGAAGAAGAGGTAACAGTTGATTCTTCAGGGTCAAAAGAATTGACATTAAATTCAGTTGAGATTCCTAAAGGGGTAATAGTAGTAACTATGCCTCGTTTAAGTGATACAATGACGGAAGGAACTGTGGCAACATGGTTAAAGAATGTTGGAGATGTAGTTGAGGAAGGAGATATTCTTGCTGAAATTGAAACTGATAAAGCTACCATGGAGTTTGAATCTTTTAATGAAGGTACATTATTATATGTTGGCCTTCAAGAAGGTGAAGGAGCTCCAGTTGATAGTGTTTTAGCAATTATTGGGCCTAAAGGAACGGACGTAACTGATATTGCAGCAAACTATAAAAAAGTCGATGATGCTCCTAAAAAGGAAACAGCTAAGACAGAAAAGCCAAAAGCTGTAGCGACGACTAAACCAGAAAAAAAGAAATCTGAAAAGAAAACTTCAGTAAGTTCTGAAAGAATATTTGCTTCACCATTAGCTAAAAAAATGGCTAAAGATAAAGGAATTGCTTTGAATAGAGTTTCAGGTTCTGGAGAAAATGGAAGAATAATTAAAAAAGATATTGAAAATTATCAACCTGCTTCAAGCGGTGCTAATGTAGGTGTTTTTGTTCCTTCTGGCGAAGAAAGAACAGAAGATATATCTAATTCTCAAATGCGTAAAGTAATCGCACGTAGGCTAGGAGAATCTAAGTTTACGGCGCCACACTATTACCTGAATGTTGAGTTTGATATGGAAAACGCAATCGCCTTTAGAAAGCAATTCAATACACTTCCTGATATTAAAATATCATTTAATGATATTATAGTTAAGGCATCTGCTTTGGCATTAAAGCAACACCCACAAGTAAACTCACAATGGTTTGATGATCGTATTCAATTGAATCATCATGTGCATGTTGGAGTTGCTGTTGCAGTTGAAGATGGTTTGGTAGTTCCTGTAGTGGAATTCACTAATGAAAAATCATTGCCGCAAATTGGAGCTGAAGTAAAAGACTACGCAGTAAGAGCTAGGCAAAAGAAATTGACTCCTCAAGAAATGGATGGTAGTACATTTACTATATCTAACTTAGGAATGTTTGGTATCGAAAGTTTTACATCTATAATCAATCAACCTAATTCAGCTATCCTTTCAGTAGGAGCAATAGTTGAAAAACCAGTTGTAAAAGAAGGACAATTAGTTGTAGGGAATACAATGAAATTAACTTTAGCTTGTGATCACAGAACAGTAGATGGAGCAACGGGTGCGCAATTCTTACAAACCTTAAAAGGGTTTATTGAGAATCCAGTGACGATGTTGGTATGATAATGGCTTTGTATAAATAAACAATAATAAATCCCATGTCAGAGATGATAGTGGGATTTTTTTGCTTTAATAAAAAGAAAGATGAGGATATTAATATGTTTTTTATTGAGTATCTGTTTTACTCAAGCACAGACAACTATTGGTTTGTTGCATTATGATTCTAATGTTTCTGAAGGTTATACTTTATTCGGTTATAAGCGAGATAACGACGTTTATTTAATTAATAATTGCGGAGAAGTTGTTAATCATTGGTTGACGGATAATCGTTTAGGGGTTGCTTATCTTTTGAATGACGGGAATTTGTTAAAGTCTGGAGGAGGCTATTTAGAATTGAGAGATTGGGATAATAACTTACTTTGGAAAGTTGATTTAACAACCTTTGGGCTAGATCAACATCATGATATTGAGCCTTTACCTAATGGAAATATCTTGGTTTTATCTAGAGACTCATATACCGTAGCTGAAGCAACAGCTCAGGGTAGAGCCCCCTCTTTATTACTTACAGGTTTACATTCTGAAAGAATCATTGAAATAGAACCAGTAGGGACTAATTCATTAAATGTTATTTGGGAATGGAAACTATGGGATCATTTGGTTCAAGATTATGATAATTCAAAGCCAAATTTTGGTGTGATTTCCAATTCACCAGAATTGTTGAATTTAAATATAGGAGGAGTATCTATAGATTGGGTACATGCAAATGGATTAGATTATAATAGTAATTTAGATCAGATTGTTTTTTCTTCAAGAAAAATGAATGAGATTTATATAATAGATCATAGTACTACTACTGCTGAAGCAGCTTCGCATACAGGTGGTAATTCAAATAAAGGGGGCGATTTTTTATGGCGTTGGGGTAACTCTATTAACTATGGTCAAGGTGTTGCTTCAGATCAAAAACTATATGGACAACATGATCCTAAGTGGATTTCTGTAGGTTATCCAAATGAAGGTAAATTATCTATTTTTAATAATGGGACAGGTAGGACGCCACAATATTCTTCTGTTCATATAATTGATACAGGTGTAGATGTTACCGGGGTTTATAGCTTAAGTAGTAGTTTTTTACCAACAGGCTTTGATTGGTCTTGGGACGGTGATATTCTTGGAACTACTGTTTTTAGTAATTCGCAAAGTGGGTTAAATGTTCAGTCCAATGGAAATTTTTTGATATGTGAAACGATACCTGGAAGAATTTCTGAAATAGATCCTTTAGGGAGTGTTGTTTGGTCTTATGAAAATCCTATTGGTTTAGAGAGTTATGTTCAGGGTGATGTGATTACACCTGGAGATAATTTAGTTTTTCGAGCAGAGAAATACCCTATTAATTTCCCTGGATTTACGGGTAAAGATTTAACATCGACTGGAATTATTGAAAATGCTAATCTTGAATCGAATAATTGTAATGTATTAGGTGTGAATGAATACGCTAGTTTAATTGATGGATTAAAAATTTACCCTAACCCAGCAAGTAAACAGATGATAATAAAAACAGATCAGGTAATTACTTCGGTATTGATTTATAATTTTGCTGGAAAAAAAGTAAAAGAATTTAAAAAATCATTCGATATTTATAATATAAAAGAATTAGCAAAAGGAATGTACTTTGTGAAGATTCAAACAAATAGTGGAGTTAATATAAAGAAGATGATCAAGAGGTAATTATAAAAAAAATATTATAAATCCCATTTCAGTTTTGAAGCGGGATTTTTTTATCTTTAGAAAAAAAAATATAAAAATGTTAAAAAAAATAGTGATTGCTAGTTTACTGATTGTTGCATGTAAACCTTCTACTGTTGTAAAGGATAATTCACACCCGGTAGATAGTCAAGTGTCAGAACCAGTAAAGCACGATGTTATTGTGGAAACTCTTGGTAAAATAGCTAGTGAAGTTTCTTCAAGTGCTATGAAAACTATTGTTTCCTATTTAGCCTCAGATGCTTTAGCAGGTCGTGATACAGGTAGTGAGGGAATTGATAAAGCAGCCACGTATATTTCTGATTATTTAAAAATAAATGGTGTAGGTCCATATTATTGTACCTATAGAGATGTGTTTGATGTTAATGGAAAGGAAGCTTTTAATGTTATTGGTTTGTTGCAAGGAACTGATCCTGTTTTACAAGATGAATATGTAATTATAGGAGCGCATTATGATCATATTGGAAAAGGAAAGAAAGTAGGAGATGATGTTATCGCTAATGGGGCAAACGATAATGCTGCAGGAACTGCAGCAGTGATGCAAATGGCAAAATATTTTGCTAAAGTAAAAAAGAATAAACGTAGTATCGTATTTGTATTGTTTGCAGCAGAAGAAAAAGGTTTGTTAGGATCGAAACATTTGGCAAAGCAAATGAAAGAAGCAGATAGAGATGTATATGCGATGCTTAATTTTGAAATGATTGGAGTACCATTAGATAAGGAGTATACTGCCTATGTTACAGGGTATCATAAATCCAATCTTGCAGAAAAAATGAACACTTATGCAAGTGCTAGTTTAGCAGGATATTTACCAGAGGCGAAACAATATCAGTTATTTTCTCGATCAGATAATTATCCATTCTATACAGCGTTTAATATACCGGCACAGACTTTTTGCACCTTTGATTTTACAAACTTTGACTATTATCATCATGTAGATGATGAGATAGATAAATTAGATTTTAACCATATGGCAAATTTTGTGAACGCCTATTTGCCAGCGATTGAAAAAGTGGTAAATTCAGCACCAAATGAGATTAAATTAAATGACTAGGAATATAATTATTACAGGAACCAGTAGAGGAATTGGATTTGAATTAGTAAAACTATTTGCTGACGCTGGTCATCAAGTGTTAAGTTTGTCAAGAAACAATACACCAGTAGCTAATTTAAGTTTAAAGAATGTGACTGCGTTATCATTCGATTTATCAGTTGAAAGCGATTACAAAAAAGTTTCTGATTTTGTTTCTGAAAAATGGAATAACAAAGTTGACATATTAATTAATAATGCGGGCTTGTTGGTTAACAAACCTTTTGAGGGGATTACACAGCAAGACTGGTTAAAAGTGTATCAAGTAAACGTCTTTGGAGTAGCTGAATTAACAAAAACAGCACTTCCTTTTATGAATACTGGAAGTCATGTTGTTACTGTAAGTTCAATGGGTGGAATTCAAGGATCCATGAAGTTCCCAGGTTTGGCAGCATATAGTTCAAGTAAAGGAGCGGTAATTACACTGTCAGAGGTATTAGCTGAAGAATACAAAGAACAGCAAATAGCTTTTAATGTATTAGCTTTAGGTGCAGTACAAACAGAAATGCTTGAAGAAGCGTTTCCTGGTTATGAGGCGCCTTTAAAAGCGATAGAAATGGCAAACTATATTTATGATTTTTCTTTGAATGGAAATAAATATTATAATGGAAAAGTATTAGAAGTGTCTAGTACTACACCGTAATTTATGGAACAAATTCTACTTAAATATTTGCCTGAACGATCAGTTCCAACTGTTTTTGAGTTAATCAAAAGCAATAATGTGGCCTTGAAAATCGTTAATGAACGCGTTACCAAGCACGGCGATTACAGACGATCACCTAATGGGGAGCATCAAATAACCATAAATGCGAATTTAAATAAATATCGGTTTTTAATGACTTTGATACATGAAATAGCGCATTTGATTGCTATTGAAAAATATGGAAGGGAAATTAAACCACATGGACTGGAATGGAAACACACCTTTCAACAATTAATGTTGCCGTTTATAAATCCATCCGTTTTTCCAAATCAATTATTACCAGATATCGCAAATCATTTTAAGAATCCAAGAGCAAGTAGTGATACTGATGCTAAATTATCGGTTTTATTAAAACAATTTGACGAGAAAACAGATAAAAATTATATTTTTGAAATACCTTTAGGAAGTACATTTCGTATTCATAATGGTAAAGTTTTTAAGAAAGGAAATAGACGCGTTAAGCGCTACGAATGTTTAGAGTTGAGTTCAGGGAGAGTATACCTGTTTCAGCCCAATGCAGAAATAGAACTGCTTAAAGCAAATTAAGGAATACCAATACGTTACACATGAATAAAAATTATTACGCAATATTAATGGCAGGTGGTGTAGGATCACGTTTTTGGCCAGTAAGCACTTCAGGGTTTCCAAAACAGTTTCATGACATGTTAGGAACTGGAGATACACTTATTCAAAAAACATTCTCGCGACTGAGTAATTTAATTCCAAAAGAAAATATTTTCATATTAACGAATGAAAGATATAACGATTTGGTTTTAGAACAACTACCAGAAGTAGAACAGCGACAAGTCGTTCTTGAACCAGCTATGCGTAATACAGCTCCGTGTATATTATATGCATCATTAAAAATTCAAAAAGAGAATCCAGAAGCAGTAATGATTGTTGCGCCAAGTGATCATTGGATTGAAGATGAACAAGCATTTACCAATAATGTAAAACAAGCTTTTGACTATTGTTCAGAAAATGATGCCTTAATGACTTTAGGGATTCAACCTACTTTTCCGAATACTGGGTATGGGTATATTGAGTTTGATAAAAGGACAGAGAATGATATAAAAGAAGTAAATCAGTTTAGAGAAAAACCTGATTATGCTACAGCAAAAGAATTTATTTCCCAAGGGAATTTTTTATGGAATGCAGGTATTTTTATGTGGAGTGCTAAAAGTGTTGTAAATGCTTTTCAAAATTTTCAGCCGAGTTTATATGAGTTGTTTGAAAAAGGAATTTCAGTATATAATACGGAGTTTGAAAATGATTTTATAAAAGAGAATTATGGAAAGGCTGAGAATATTTCTGTTGATTATGCAATTATGGAAGCGGCTAAAAATGTGTTTGTATCAAAAGCTACTTTTGACTGGAATGACCTTGGTACATGGGGAAGTTTGTACGATAAATTAGAAAGAGACGATAATAATAATGCTGTTGTAAATGCAGAATTATTAGCCGAAGAAGCGTCTGGAAATATGATACGTACAGCAAGTAATAAATTAGTTGTTGTTGATGGGTTAACCGATTATATCATAGTTGATAAAGAAGATGTGTTAATGATTTATCCGAAATCAAAAGAGCAGGATATTAAACAAATTGTAACTAAAGTTAAAGAGGATTTTAATGCTGATTTAACATAGAGAATATGGCTGAAGAAACTAAACTAACTCCAGAAGAAGAAAAAGCATTAGCAACTGATGTAAAAACCGATGCGAAAGGCTTATTTAAAAGTGTCACTACATTTTTATCGGAACTACTTGATATTAGAGGAGAAACTGATAGGGATCAGACAATAGATGATATTAAAAAAGATATCGCTTTTAAAGGGCATACTGCTTGGATATTAATTTTTGCAGTATTTATTGCTTCTATAGGTTTAAACGTAAGTTCTACAGCGGTTGTTATTGGAGCCATGTTAATATCGCCTTTAATGGGGCCTATCTTAGGAATAGGATTGTCTTTAGCGATTTATGATATAGACACCTTAAAACGCTCCTTAGTAAACTTAGGGGTAATGGTAGGGTTAAGTGTTTTTACTGCTTGGTTGTATTTTTGGGCATCACCATTAACAGAAGAAACACCAGAATTAGTTGCTCGGACGGCACCAACAATTTTAGATGTATTAATTGCGATTTTCGGTGGATTAGCATTAATTGTAGCGCGTTCTAAAAAAGGAACGATGGCATCTGTTATTTTTGGGGTTGCCATTGCAACAGCTTTAATGCCGCCGCTTTGTACAGTAGGGTATGGGTTGGCTGAAGGAGATCCAAAGTTTTATTTAGGAGGGTTGTATTTGTTTACGATTAATACAATTTTCATAGCCTTGGCTACATTTGTTGTTGCTAAAATATTAGCATTTCCTCTTGTAAAATATGCTAATGAAGCGAAACGTAATAGAATAAAATGGACGGTTACTGTTGTTGCATTGTTGGCAATAATTCCAGCAATATTTACTTTTATTTCTGTATTGGAAAGAAGTAATCAGGATAAGGATGTTAGAGATTTTGTAGACAATGAAATTGAAGAAAACGATGAATTATTTTTAAGTAAAAAAGATCCTGATTATGAAAATAAAACTTTAACCTTAACTTTTTTAAATGAATTGTCCAAAGCTACAAAAGCTGATTTGCAAAACGAGAAAAAGACTGGTTACCCTCATATAGCTGACTGGGAGTTAAAGTTTAATGATAATAAAGTTAAAAGTTTTGATTTAATCTCTGACGCCTATCAAGATTCTCAAAAGCGTATAGATGAAAAGAACATTGTAATAACGGGTTTACAAACTACTATAGAGAATTTAAAATCAGAACTTGAAATTAAGAATAGCAAAGTACCATTAGATTTCTTACAAGTTTCCAAAGATGCAAAAATTAATTTCTCAAATTTGAAATCCCTTGGTTTTTCAAAAGAATTGAAATCAAACTTCAGAAAAATAGATACCTTGCCAATTGCACGAGTACAATGGAGATCAGAAGTAGCAGATAGTTTGAGTAAAATCAGAAATGATAAGTTGGCTATATGGTTACAGAAAGAAATGAAACTAGATACTATTTATGTTAAGTAGTAAACTGAAAAACAAATGAATATTAAGTAAAAGGCTTCTTGAATTAGAGGTCTTTACTTTTTTGAAGCAATCCAGTTTGTAAATGATTCCGAGAGATAAGATAAGAGTGTATAAAAAACACTTAGTGTTTAGTTGTCCTCCAAATAAACTTTACGTACTTTTTTCATTAAGTTGGAAGAGTACACAAAATCAGTAACCGCTTTATTGTCGGTTCTGAAAATATCCTGATTACTTCCTTCCCATTCTTTAAGTCCGTTTTTTAAGAAGACAATTTTTTGTCCAATTTCCATAACAGAATTCATGTCGTGTGAGTTAACAACTGTTGTAATGTTATATTCTTGGGTGATCTCTTGTATTAAATTGTCAATTAAAATTGATGTTTGAGGGTCTAATCCAGAGTTTGGCTCATCACAAAACAAGTATTTAGGATTCATAACTATCGCTCTTGCTATAGCAACTCTTTTTTGCATTCCCCCAGAAATTTCAGATGGAAATTTATGATTAGAATTTATTAAGGCAACACGTTTTATTACTTCATTGGCTCTATCACGTTTTTCACTATCAGACATTTCAGAAAACATTTCCATAGGAAATAACACGTTCTCTTCAACAGTCATAGAATCAAACAAAGCACCTCCTTGAAAAAGCATTCCTATTTGTACTCGTAAATCTCGTTTCTCACTTTTTGATAAATTGCCGTAAATTTTATCACTAAAGGCAATGGTGCCTTCTTCTGGAGTATGTAGGCCTAAAAGAGATTTTAAAAAAACCGTTTTTCCAGAACCACTTTGACCAATAATTAAATTAGTTTTTCCTTGTTCAAAAGTGGTAGAAATTCCTTTTAAAACCTCCACGCCATTAAAGCCTTTATGTAAGTTATTTACTGTAATCATTAGGTAAGCATTAATTGAGTGATGATATAATTTACAATGATAATTACAACACTTGTCCAAACAAATGAAGATGTTGCAGCTTTACCAACCTCCAATGCGCCACCTTTCATGTAGTATCCATGAAAAGAAGGAATAGTAGCAAGTATAAAAGCAAAGAAAAATGTTTTTACGTATGCATAGAATACTTGAAATTCATTAAACTCATACTGCAATCCAGTAATAAAATCTTCATTACTAGCAAAACCTCCATATACACAGGCTACCCATCCTCCTAAAATGCCTAAAAACATGGATAATGTAATTACAAACGGGTATAGTAATAAAGCTATAATTTTAGGAAAAACTAAATAGTTTAAAGAGTTGATTCCCATAACTTCTAGAGCGTCTATTTGCTCGGTTACACGCATACTTCCAATACTTGAAGTAATAAATGAACCTACTTTTCCAGCCATAATAATAGACATAAAAGTTGGGGCAAATTCCAAAACTACACTTTGTTTAGTAGCAAAACCAACTAAGTATTTTGGAATTAGAGGATTGTCAATATTTAATGCAGTTTGAATGGCAATAACCCCACCAACGAAAAAGGAAATAAAGGCAACAATACCAAGGGAGCCAATAATTAAATCGTCAATTTCTTTAAAGATTAACTTCTTTAAAGCGCTCCATTTGGTAAACT
>Ga0209291_1000369_pt1 | contig 43485 bp, 31 predicted proteins | sample GOMGulsemesocosm_FD_184633 | JGI IMG/M metagenome (GOLD analysis project Ga0209291, IMG submission 184633) | Methane-oxidizing microbial communities from mesocosms in the Gulf of Mexico - GOM9B Gulf of Mexico (SPAdes) (version 2) | ecosystem: Environmental > Aquatic > Marine > Cold seeps...
TTAGCGCGTCATTGACTAGCGCTTGTTGTTCTTTTACATGGACAGACATATAACCAACAGCAGGTGCTGCAGAAGCCTTACGGCCAGCATATGTCAAATAAGTACCTTTAGGGATTGCCGCTCTAAAGTGATGCTGTGAACAGTACCAAGCACCTTGATTTTGCGGTTCTTCCTGACACCAAACGAATTGTTTCACATGTTGGTATTGCGCCAACATTGCTTGAAGCTCTTCTTCTGGGAATGGGTATAATTGTTCGATACGAATGATAACAACATTGTCTTGTTCATTCTTACGACGTTGATCAAGCAATTCGTAGTAGACTTTGCCGCTACAAAATACAACACGTTCTACTTTCTTCGGATCGATGTCATCAACTTCACCAATTACATTATGGAAAACCCCGGTAGATAATTCTTCTAATGAAGATACAGCTAACGGATGACGTAACAATGATTTAGGTGACATTACCACTAATGGACGACGCATAGGACGAACCACTTGGCGGCGTAGCATATTAAATACTTGCGCTGGTGTTGAAGGTACACAAACTTGCATATTGTGATCAGCACACAATTGCAAGAAGCGTTCAAGGCGACCTGATGAATGCTCAGGGCCTTGGCCTTCATAGCCGTGAGGTAACAACATAGTTAAGCCACATAAACGGCCCCACTTTTGTTCACCTGAACTAATAAATTGGTCAAAAACTACCTGTGCACAGTTAGCAAAATCACCAAACTGAGCTTCCCAAATAGTTAAACCTGCAGGCTCGGCTGTGGTGTAACCATATTCAAATGCTAAAACAGATACTTCAGATAAAACTGAATCATGAACATCAAATGGACCTTGACCTTCACGAATGTTTTGTAATGGTAAGTATTGGCTAGCATTTTCTTGGTTATGTAAGACAGCATGGCGGTGGAAGAAAGTACCACGGCCAGCATCTTGTCCGGTAATACGAACACGTTGACCTAAATCAACAACTGACGCATACGCTAAGTTTTCCGCCATTCCCCAATCAAGTAATTTCTCTCCGGAGGCCATTTTTACGCGGTCATCATATAACTTCTTAACACGACCGTGTACAGGGTGATCTTCAGGATAAGTAGAAATTTTACCTGCTAATTCTTTTAGTTTAGCAATAGAGATTTCTTTAGTGTAATCGTCATCCCAATCGTGACCAAGAAACGGACTCCAATCTACAGAATGCTCTGTCATTGGACGCCATTGCTCTACAGTACACTGTCCTTCATCAAGCAATTTACGATAATAAGCAGCTAATTCATTGGATTTTTCTGTATTGATTGAACCTTCAGCATTTAATTTATCGGCATAAAGCTGACGTGGTGTTGGATGTTTTTTAACTTTTTTGTACATTAATGGCTGAGTTGCACTTGGCTCATCAGCTTCGTTATGGCCATGACGACGATAACAAACAAGGTCAATTACCACATCACGCTTAAACTCATTTCTGTAATCTAGTGCTATTTGAGTAGCAAGGATAACTGCTTCAGGATCATCGCCATTAACATGTAAAATTGGTGCAGATACCATCTTAGCGATATCAGTACAATATTCACCTGAGCGAGTATCTTCTGGGTTCGATGTCGTAAAACCAACCTGATTATTTATAACTAAGCGAATCGTACCGCCAACTTTAAATGCGCGCGCTTGCGACATATTGAAAGTTTCTTGTACCACACCTTGACCAGCAATAGCTGAGTCACCGTGAATAGTTATAGGTAATACAGTATCGCCAATCACATCTCCGCGACGATCTTGTCGTGCACGTACTGAGCCAATAACAACTGGATTAACTATCTCAAGATGCGATGGATTAAATGCTAATGCTAAATGAACATTACCACCTGGTGTAACGAAGTCAGATGAATAACCTTGGTGATATTTAACATCACCAGAAGATAAGATTTCATCATGCTTGCCGCCAAATTCATCAAATAACTTTGAAGGATTCTTACCCATCACGTTAATTAATACATTCAATCGGCCACGGTGAGCCATACCAATAACAACTTCTTTAGAGCCTTGAGCGCCTGCTCGAGTAATTAACTCTTTGAGCATAGGGACTAACGCATCGCCACCTTCAAGTGAAAATCGTTTTGCACCAGGAAATTTTGCACCTAGATACTTTTCAAGACCATCAGCAGCAATCAAACCTTTAAGAATTTCTTCTTTTTCAGCCGTGGTAAGCACAGCTTTGGATTGCACAGACTCAAGACGCTGTTGTAACCAACGCTTTTCATCAGTGGAAGTTATGTGCATATACTCAGCGCCAATCGCGCCACAGTACGTTGACTTAAGTGATTTATATAAATCACCTAACTTCATGGTGTCTTGAGCTACCGCATATGAACCGACGTTATATTCTTTGTCGAAGTCATTTTCAGAAAGTTCATGGTGAGACAATTGTAGATCGCGTACTTTATCTCGCTGCCATAATCCCAATGGATCAAGGTTTGCATTTTGATGTCCACGAAAACGAAAAGCATTAATTAGCTGTAAAACTTTGACTTGTTTTGCATCACCATCACCTGAAACTACAACAGTTTTATGTGATTGCTTAGCTAGTTCTCTAAATTCGTTGCGGATCTCAGAATGCCTAAACTCTTGGTCAGCACCTTCAATTTTTGGAAGTTGTTGGAATATCTCTCGCCACTCTGCTGGAACAGATTGTGAGCTATCCAGATATGATTCGTATAATTCTTCAATATAAGTAGCATTAGCGCCACTTAAATGGGAAGACTCTAACCAAGCCTTCATTGTACCTTCGGGCATTGCCTGTTCCTTTATGGGATAAAAGCAATAAAAAAAATGCTTATTTAATTTACTAGATTACTCTAACTTCGCTAAATAAACGACTCAAAATTCAGGTTAAGCTATTCCATTTTATTATGACTGATTTCATGGAGGTTATACCCCATGAAATCAGTAAATAAAATATTAAACTGCGCGAGAAATTAACATCGACTTTATATGGCCGATAGCTTTCGTTGGGTTTAATCCTTTCGGACAAACGTCTACACAGTTCATGATGCCATGACAACGAAATACGCTGTAAGCATCTTGTAAATCTTCTAAACGTTCTTCTGTTGCTGTATCACGGCTATCAATTAAAAAGCGATAAGCGTGTAATAAGCCAGCAGGACCGATAAATTTATCAGGATTCCACCAGAAAGAAGGACATGATGTTGAACAACATGCACATAAAATACATTCATAGAGACCGTCTAGTTTTTCACGCTCATCAATAGATTGTAAGTGTTCGCGTGCTGGTTGTTCTTTTCCATCGTTAATTAAGTAAGGCTTAATTTTTTCATATTGATTATAGAACTGAGTCATATCAATAATTAAATCGCGCACTACAGGTAAACCAGGAAGAGGACGTAAAACAATCGTTTTAGTTTTTAAGTCTGATAATGGCGTAATACAAGCCAAACCATTCTTACCATTCATGTTTAAGCCATCTGAACCACAAACACCTTCACGACATGAACGACGGAATGATAACGTTGAGTCTTGCTCTTTTAATAAGATCAAGGCGTCAAGTACCATCATGTCAGAGCCTTCCGGTACTTCTAACTCGTAGTCTTTCATGTAAGGTGCATTATCAACATCAGGGTTGTAACGATAAATCGAAAATACTTGTTTCATTGCAATGCTCCTTAGTATACACGAGCTTTCGGAGGGAAAGCTTCACGGTGAACAGGTTTCATATTGACAGAACGTTTCGTCATGTCTTCCGTTTCTGGCGTATAGATTGAATGGCATAACCAGTTCTCATCATCACGTTCAGTGAAATCTTGACGAGCATGAGCTCCGCGAGATTCAGTACGGAAGTTAGCCGCTTTAGCAGAACAAAATGCTGTTTCCATTAAGTTATCTAACTCTAAACACTCAATACGTTGAGTATTAAATTCAGAAGACTTATCGTCTAATTTAGCATTTTGAAGACGTTCGCGGATTTCTGTTAGTTCTTTCATACCCTGTGCCATCGCGTCACCTTCACGGAAAACCGAGAAGTTCATTTGCATACATTGCTGTAAGTCTTTGCGAATTTGCACTGGATCTTCACCAGTCGTTGAAGATTCCCAACGATTGGTTCGAGCTAATGATGCTTCTAAATCAGACGCTGATGCATCAGTTGCTGATTGCGTATCATTTAAGTAAGTTCCTAAGAAATTACCTGCCGCACGACCAAAGACCACTAAATCAAGTAGTGAATTACCGCCTAAACGGTTGGCTCCATGTACAGATACACAAGCAATTTCACCAACGGCAAATAAGCCTTCAACAATAGTTTCTTTGCCGTCACTGCCAATATTAAGTGCTTGACCATTAACGTTACAAGGTACACCACCCATTTGGTAATGACACGTAGGTATAACAGGAATTGGCGCTTCAGCTGGATCAATATGAGCAAATGTTTTAGATAAATCACAAACACCTGGTAAACGCTTGTATAACGTTTCACGACCTAAGTGATCGAGCTTCAATTGAATATGCTTACCAAATTGTGGGTGGTCAAGACCGCGGCCTTCACGGATTTCAGTCATCATTGAACGAGCAACAACATCACGACCTGCTAAATCTTTAGCATTTGGTGCATAACGTTCCATGAAACGTTCGCCGTCTTTATTAAGAAGGTAACCACCTTCACCACGACAACCTTCAGTAACTAAAACACCCGCACCGGCAATGCCAGTTGGGTGGAATTGCCACATTTCCATGTCTTGCATTTGAATGCCAGCACGAAGTGACATACCAACACCGTCACCCGTATTGATGTGAGCATTAGTTGTTGATGCAAATATACGACCTGCACCACCAGTAGCAAGAACCGTAGCGCGAGCTTTAAAGTAAACAACTTCACCAGTTTCGATAGATATTGCCGTAGTACCGACAACTGCACCATCACTGTTTTTAACTAAATCTAGTGCATACCATTCTGAGAAAACGTTGGTTTTATTTTTAACATTCTGTTGGTATAAACAATGAAGTAATGCATGACCGGTACGGTCAGCTGCTGCAGCTGTACGAGCGGCTTGCTCACCACCAAAGTTTTTAGATTGGCCACCGAAAGGACGTTGATAAATTTTGCCTTCTTCGGTACGAGAAAATGGTAAGCCCATTTTTTCTAATTCAATAATAGATTCTGGACCAGTTTTACACATGTATTCGATAGCGTCTTGGTCACCGATATAATCAGAGCCTTTAACAGTATCGTACATATGTTGTTCCCAATGGTCCTCATGTGCGTTACCTAGCGCAACGGTGATGCCACCTTGAGCAGATACAGTATGAGAACGAGTAGGAAAAACTTTTGAAATCAAGGCACACGATTTGCCTGATTCTGAAATAGCTAATGCGGCGCGCATACCTGCACCACCGGCACCAATAACTATTGCGTCAAATTCACGAATTGGAACGCTCACTTATACACCCCACACAATTAAGAAGCCTGCCGCAAGGTAAGCTAATAAAGTAACAGAAAAGAAAAACTGTAATGACCCACGCAAGAATGCAGGCTTGATGTAATCAGACAATACTTGCCAAACACCAATCCACGCATGAGTAACAAGTGATAAAACAGCAAGCAGGGTCGCTATTTTCACTGACATCAAGCCAAAAAAGCTATGCCATGCATCATAAGTAACTTCTGGGGTAACAACAAAAAAGCCAGCGATTAATAACGTATACAAGGTTAAAATTATAGCGCTAGCTCTTATTAGAATAAAATCATGTACGCCATTTCGGCCTACGGTGGCAATATTATTTACCATAACCAAACTCCTACTACGACAGTAAGTACAAACCAAAGTGCCATAGCAAATTTAGCACTGGTATTTCCTGAAGCTAATTCTTCAAAATGGCCTAAGTCCATAAACAAGTGACGAACACCCATTAATATATGGAACGTTAGAGCAGAGATTATGCCAAACATAATAAATTTGAAAAAGAAGCCGTCGAGACATGCTTGAATTTGAGCAAATCCTTCAGCAGAAGATAGAGATAACGAAAGTGTCCACAATAATATACCAATAGCAAATACCATAATCACACCAGAAATACGGTGCAATATCGAGGCGTTTGCCGAAGGATGCATTTTGATTGTAGTCAGATCTAGGTTTACAGGACGTTGTTTTTTCACAATTGCGCCTAAAGAGTTCTTTGAGTCTTCAACTTTTTTATTATTGCCCAAAAAAATTGTAAACAAAGTTTACAATAATTTGTTGAGCAACCCCCCAGCGATCTTAGTCAATATTTGTACATTAATAAAATAAACGACAAATAAAAATTAGATCAACCTGATTATATAGCTGAATATTTTTAATTACAATTTTCTTACGCGACAATTTCACCTTTATTTCAAAGGCTTCAGGCTATTATTTGAGCTATTCAAGCAATTCTTTGACTTTAGTCTAGTGTTGTAACAATAGGTTTGACTTAGTGGGGGTATAATGAAGTAGAATACGTGCAGTTTTATATTCATAAAAACTGACTAACTTTTCATAAGTGAGTTCAGCAAAGCGAATTAAATAATTTATAGGGGATTAAACATATGGCTGAATCTAAAGCCACTCTCAGTATTGATGGTAACGTAGTTGCAGATTTACCAATACTTTCCGGTAGCGCCGGTAACGACGTAATAGACATCAGAACTTTGGGGAATTATGGTTATTTCACTTATGACCCGGGCTTCTTAGCAACCGCTTCATGTGAATCAGCTATTACTTTTATTGATGGTGGTAAAGGTGTTTTACAACATCGTGGTTACCCAATCGACAGCTTAGCAAAACAAGCTGATTACTTAGAAGTTTGTTATATCTTGTTGAATGGCGATGCGCCAACAAAAGCTCAATATGACGAATTTAAAAATATCATTACTAACCATACTATGGTTCATGAGAAGTTAGCACATTTCTTCCAAGGCTTCTTACCTGACGCGCATCCTATGGCTATGGTTTGTGGTGTTGTTGGCGCTTTATCATCTTTCTATCATAGTGATTTAGACATTGAAGATCCGAAACAACGTATGCGTAGTGCGCATCGTTTAATCGCGAAAATGCCAACAATTTCAGCAATGGCTTATAAATATAGTATTGGTCAACCGTTTGTATATCCACGCAATGATCTAAGCTATGCAGAAAACTTTTTGCACATGATGTTCTCAGTTCCTGCTGAAGAGTATGTAGTTAGCCCAACGGTTGCACGTGCTATGGACAGAATTTTTACCTTGCATGCAGACCATGAACAAAATGCATCTACATCAACAGTACGTTTAGCTGGTTCTTCGGGTGCAAACCCTTATGCTTGTATCGCTGCTGGTGTCGCATCTTTATGGGGCCCTGCACATGGTGGTGCTAACGAAGCTTGTTTAACTATGCTTGAAGAAATTGGGTCATTAGACCGTGTAGATGAATTTGTAGCTCGTGCAAAAGACAAAAGTGATTCGTTCCGCTTAATGGGTTTCGGTCATCGTGTTTATAAAAACTTTGACCCTCGCGCAACAGTAATGCGTGAAACCTGTCATGAAGTATTAAAAGAGCTAGGCATTAAAGATCCACTTCTAGATGTAGCAATGGCACTTGAAAAAGTTGCACTTGAAGATTCATACTTTATTGAGAAAAAACTATACCCGAATGTTGATTTTTATTCAGGTATTATCTTAAAAGCTATTGGCATTCCAACCAATATGTTTACGGTAATATTTGCAATGTCTCGCACTGTAGGTTGGATATCTCATTGGGATGAAATGCTAGGTCAACCAGGTCAAAAAATTGGTCGTCCACGTCAAAATTACGTTGGCGAAATTAACCGTGAATTTGTACCATTAAAAAATAGATAGTGATCTAATCTTATAAATCACGTCATATTAAAGGTAGCTTTGGCTACCTTTTTTTATGTTTCTAATTCAATAAATCAATTTAAGTTCAACTGTTTCAAATTTATCTATTTACCACTAAAAGTCCATTTTTATGAATAAATAAGCATATCGCTCATAAAACAAGCAATATAACCATGAGAGATAACAGTTATTCACATATAAAATAAACCTAAAATACAATAAGTTAAAATAATGAGTTTTAACTTTTTTAAGCAAACTTCAAACGATAATCTTTAGGTGTAATACCAGTAAACTTTTTAAATAATTGTCGAAAACTACTAATATCTTCATAACCTGCTGACCAAATAATTTTATTTATTGGATCTGTACTAACTTCTAATTGAACTTTCACATGTTCAACTCTAATACGCTGCAAATAATTTATTGGCGTTTCATTAGTGGCTAACTTAAATCGGCGTTTAAAAGTTCTAGAGCCTAGACCAACATGCTCGGCTAAACTCTCAATAGTAAAACTTTGTTTAAAGTGCCCTTCTAACCATTCTTGAGCTTTTAAGATCGGTTGGTCTTCATGGCCTTTTTGGCTTTGAAAAGAAACATAAGGAGATTGTTTATGTCGAACGGGGTCAAATACCATGAGTTTTGCACAGTCCGTCGCTACTTCACGACCGATTGATTTTTCAATTAAATATAAAGCTAAATCCATATAAGCCATAGCACCGCCAGAGCATATAACATCACCGTTATCAACAATCAGCTGATCGCTATCTAAACGTATGAAGGGATACAGCTTTCTAAAAAGATCAGCACTTCGCCAATGAGTTGTTGCGATTTTTTTTGAAAGTAATCCGCACTCGGCTAATAGAAAACTTCCGGTACAGTAACTCGTTATTACACTGCCCTGCCCATGGCAATGTTTGAGCCAAGGCTCAACAAGTTCTTTTTGCTCAATATTAACTGAGTCAGCACAGCACTCTAGAACAGGCTTAACCGAAGAGGATACGACAACAATATCAGGAGCCCTATCATGGCTTATTAATTCAGTCGGCATAACTTGAATTCCGTTATAACCAGCTACGGCTTTATTATCTATAGTTACAATTTGACAATCTAACGTTTCTTTAACACCTTGCCCAAAACGTTGTGCAGCACAATAATTAGCAGCATAGAAAATATCTAAAATCCCATAAAGGGCTGAAATTACACACTTATTGGTTGCAAGAACAACGATTTTCATTAAATCCCCCTAAAACACAATGGCACATTCAGCATGACAAGTGTCAAATATGCCACCTGTTAATATATTATGCAAGCGCTAAAATTTACCAACTTACAATATACTGCTATCAAGGAAAGTCATATGTATCCATTTATTTTAACTTTAACTATTCTTCATCGTATCGCTTTAGTTTGCATACTTATTGCTTTTGCCGTTATTCCCTTACTTTCTGAAATTACTATTATTGTTAATTTTGTCGTATTGCCATCGATATTTATCTTACTGTCAATTTCTACAATTTATATTGAAAATACTTTAAATAAATATAAAACACAGATATCAATCAATAATGACAGCACAAAACATAAAAAATGTATTATCCGCTACGGGATTTGCTGCTTTCATCACTAATAATTATTATAATGTCAGAAATATTTTACGTTAAATAGAAGTTTATGTCTGAATATCAAATGAGGTTTGGTGGAATTGCACGTATATACGGTGCAACTGCAGCCACTTTAATAGAAAAGGCACATTTTTGTGTGATAGGTATTGGTGGTGTTGGCTCTTGGGCAGCTGAATCTTTAGCAAGAACGGGAATAGGTGCAATTACCCTTATTGATCTAGATGATATTTGTACAACCAATATTAACCGCCAAATTCATGCACTAAGTCATACTGTTGGTGAAAGCAAAGTTGAAGTTATGGCTGAGCGCATCAAACAAATTAACCCTGATTGTCAGGTAAATATTATAGAAGACTTTGTAACCTTTGATAATTTACGAGACTTATTAAGCGACAACTTAGATTATGTTATTGATGCTATAGATTCAGTTAAAATAAAAACTGCGATTATCGCCCACTGTAAACGAAAAAAATTGCCTATTATTACTATTGGTGGTGCAGGCGGACAAACGGATCCCAGTAAAATTCAACTTTGTGATTTAAGTAAAACTTATCAAGATCCTTTATTGGCAAAAGTTAAAAACCAACTACGACGTGAATACAACTTCCCAAAGGCTGATGAAAAAAAGAGCAGTAAGCGCAAGTTTGCAGTTGATGCTGTGTTTTCAACTGAGCAGCTAGTTTATCCTGATACTGAAGGTAATGTCTGCCATGCTAAGCAAACACAAGATGGCGCAGTAAGACTAGATTGTAATACAGGTTTTGGTGCGGTTACTCACGTTACTGCAAGTTTTGCTTTTTTTGCTACTGCACATTCGATAAAAAAATATCTCGCTAAACATCAGAAATAGCTCTAATTTTTTCAATAATAGAATTCAGCCCATTACTTCGAGATGGGCTTAAATGTTGAGATAATCCTAATTTTTCAAAGAAATGTTCGTTGTCAAAAGCCAATATATCTTCTCGAGACTTTCGCTGATAAGCTGATAAGATAATAACCATCAAACCTCTGATCACCCTAGCATCGCTATCACAGCTAAAATAAAATGTTCCATCTTCGTATCTTTTAGCAACTAGCCATGCGTGGCTTTCACATCCTTGAATAAGTGACTTATCATCACGTAAAGATTTATCCATTCTTGTTAAAGCTTTCCCTAGCAACATGATTTCCCGGTGACGAAGATCCCAACCTTTAATAGTAGAAAAACGTTTTACCATTTTCTGTTCATCTGTTATTTCAGTTTTTATCTGCAGAGGTGCTACTGGCTGAGGCTTATCGACAGCCTGTAAACTTTCGATAAGCAAGGTTAATTTATCAATAAAAAAATCAATCTCATTTAAGGTGTTATAAGCCGCTAGAGAAACACGGATACATCCGGTTAATTTTAAATACTCCATTAACGGCATAGCACAATGATGCCCGGAACGAATAGCAATGCCTTGGGCATCAAGACCACTAGCAATATCGTGGTTGTGGATATTAACAACAATAAAGGAAATAACGCCAATATCAGGCTGTTGATCTGTGATAAATCTCACAGACTCAATTTGCTTTAATTTTTTATAACAATAGCGTGTTAGTTCTTTTTCATAGCTTGCTAAAGCGCTCATGCCAAAAGTTTCGATAAATTGAATACTTGCAGCAAAAGCAATTACACCTGCGTAATTTGGAGTACCAGCTTCAAATTTAAAAGGCAATTGATTAAATGAGGTACCTGAAAAGCTAACATTTTTTATCATTTCACCGCCGCCCTGATAAGGTGGCATCATATTAAGCAGTTCGCGACGGCCATATAAAACGCCGACACCAGTGGGACCATACATTTTATGTGCTGAAAACACATAAAAGTCGCAGTCTAAATTCTGCATATTTAAGGAAAAGTGTGCACAAGCTTGTGCTCCATCAATTACTGTTATAGCTTTATATGATTTAGCTAATCTTATTATTTCCTTTACAGGGTTAACTTTCCCAACGACATTGGAGACATGTGAAAAACTAACTAATTTAGTATTTTCATTAAAATAACCTGCGAGTCTGGCTTCATCAATAACACCTTTAGTAGTTAATGGCATTACTTTAATTATTGCTCCTGTTTTCTCAGCGATCATTTGCCAAGGAACAATATTTGCGTGATGCTCAGCATGGCTTAGCAGGATTTCATCGCCTGATTGTAAATTATGTTGGCCCCAGCTTTGAGCAATTAAATTAATTCCAGCTGTTGTACCTGAAGTCCAAATAACTTCCTCTAAATGTTTCGCTTTAATAAAGCCTTGAACTTCCATTCTTGCTTGTTCAAATGCAACAGTTGCTTTAGCACTAAGTGCATGAGAAGCACGATGTACGTTGGCATTATAATGTTGATAAACCTCTACTTCCGCATCAATTACAGCTTCGGGCTTTTGTGTTGTAGCACCATTATCAAAATAAATTAACGGCAAGTTATTAATTTTTTTACTAAGCAAAGGGAAGTGAGCACGAAATGTGCTGACATTAAATTCATTCATGAAGAAAGTTACATCTAAAAATTATATTACTGAAATAATTATACCTTAGATCGTTTAAAATTTAGATATTTTAAGCGATCTAAAATACTACAAGTTTATTTATACAATTGTGCAAAATCATACAGCTATTTTCAAATCATATACTACAATTAAACTGCAGAGAAAATAAAGGATGGGTAGTATGACATTATTTTCATGGTTCATTAAAGCAAACTCACAAGCAAATTATAAACAATCGAAGAAACGAGGAGTTACCGCAAGCTCGGAAACTGTTTACTTTCATAATGGATTAGCCGATGAATTGGATAGTTTTAACAATAATACCATGTGGCCAATTGCCAAAGTAAAAACTACGAGTATGATTATTAAAAAGCCCCAAAAAAAGGCCTCTATTCTGAAATTACAACTTATATAACGAACAAAGGTTTAACGGCAATTCCCATAAAGTAATAACCATTATTGTCTAGATTAGTTACCATTCAATTAAAATAACGCTACGGCGTTATTTTTTTTTGCATTAGTGCTGCCTTTACATTTTGACTATAACTTGGCATTAAAAAGCGTTGTGGGTTATCTGACAGAAATTGAAAATATAGACTGGGTATATTTTTTTCAAAATAACGCATAGCGGTTATTTTATTTACTGGTTTCACTGAAACAAAATCACTACCTATGCAAGTTTCCGCTATAAACCCTCCAATAGTATCGTCATCGCTCTTCTCAGTTCCTAATACCCACCCCCTCGTTGTTTTTTTCATAAGCGGCGTAGTATCAGATATATATTTGGCCCAGGGTAGCTGAGCAAGAATTTCTTCTCGAACAAGTTGTTTAGTCCCGTGATAATAACGTGGCAACACTGCTATATTATGAGAAAACATTGATTGTTGCCTCCCCTGACATCTAAGATGGTTTTTTGGTAAAGGGTATTCATCAACAAAGCCCAGCAAATGTGCTAACTCGTGTATCAATACTTTTTCAGTATCATTAGCATCCAGATATAAAATTCCATCATTAACATTAGCACCACCTTCATCGACAAGAACTATAAGGTACCGTGGTTTTACTGGGGATTTATCTAATTTATTTTCCCAGATGGATTCATCGCATGTTATGGCGTCATCTTGATCATGCAAACAATTAAGCCTTTGCTTACTGATGTAGTTTACCGGTGTAAAACAGATATAGTGGCTAAATGGTGCTAATTTAGGAGATGTGATTAACTCTGCTAAATAATCTAGGTTTTTGAGGTTGGTTGCAAATGGAGCTATAGACAATTCACACGATTTATCAGTATGTGCATTACCATTATCAATAATGTTGTACTTTTCAAGTTTCAGATAAAAAAGTTTCTGTGTGCTATTCGACGCTAAGTCTAGCTCCTTAAATTGACGGGCATACCGAGCTATGAGTGTATTTTCGCCTTCTATTATTGCTATGGTTAGCAATAATTTAACTGCCAGAATATCATCTGTTATCGATTGTAATAAATTTTTTGCTTGTTGATTTTCACCATTTTCAGTATGGATATTTGCTAATAATAATCGGGCTTTATGGTGTTTTAACCTAATAGCCTGTAAAAGCCATAATTTTGCTTCTTTATTACTTTGATTTTGTAAATGATATTTGGCTATTACATATGCTAGGTTACCGTCATTTTTGGCAAGCACACGAGCAATATTAAGCCAGTTTTTGTCTTTATTTTCTATAGAGTAAAACCGTATATACAGTATTTTTCTTAAGCCAAGCTGACTAAAAAAACTTAATTGAGACTTTGTAGCATAACCCCTTTCAACGGCAACGAGTATTGAACGTAGCCAAAAAAAAGAGCTTATTGATACGACGATCAACAAACTCAATATGATGAGGTAAAATTTCGGTTTTGTCATTTTACAGCAAAACTCAATAATTAACTAGGAAGAAGTGTTTACAGCTTCTGCAAGGTTTTTTCTCATAAGTTCTAATTCAAGTTTAGCGTACCTATGCTCAACGAATTCATAAACATTTGTACTTAACGCTAATTTAAAAAAGTTTACTGCAGATTTGTTTTTACCTTGTAATTGGTAATATTTCCCTAAATAAAAATAAGCTTCGCACAAACGTTCACTCAAAGCCTTATTGGAATTTACCCCAGCAGTAAGTTGTCTAACAAAGGTTTGATGAGATATTTCCCCTAAGTAGAGTTGAATAATCGTTTTAGCCCAGACATTTTCAGACACTAAGTTTGAATAGCCCTTCAAAGCTATTTTTGCACTTATTTGGTCTTGCTCATGCTCAGCTAAATAAAGCCATAAAATGCGATAGGGATCACTTTTCTCATCTAAATGAAATGCTGTAAAGTCGTCAATAGAAAGCTCTGCTCGTCCACCATAATATAAAGCAATACCTCGGTTAAGATAAGCGTACTGATGTTTAGGCGACAGGTCTAGTGCCGAATCAAACGCTTCATATGCTTGATTAAATTCTTGCATCTGTGTGTAGTGAATACCTAAAAAGTTATATGCATCGACAAAGTCAGGCTTTAAACGAAGTGCACGATTAAAATCAAGACGGGCAAGTGAGCGTAGACCAACACTGTCGTAGATAACACCTCGGTCATAATAGAGCTCAGCCCTTTGAGCATCAGTAATTTCAGCTCGATGAATAACCTCGGTTAAACGAGCTAGCGCTATTTCACTTTTATAATTTATTGCTAGTGGCTCTGCAATAATCAGTTGGCTCATAACAGTTGATGAGGAATCGGTTTGATTACTCGCACACCCCTGTATGGCTGATATAGCGAGGACGAATGCTACTTTAAAGAATCTATTCACAAATTAGGTACCTAATTAAATATTTTGTGCTCTTATTTCAGTATATAAAAAAGGGAGCCATCAGGCTCCCTTTTTATGTAACTTTTTAAGTATTTAGTTATTCAGCAGTTTCAGTTGCTGGCGCTGCAGTTTTTTCTGCCGCTTCCTTGATACTTAAACGAACACGGCCTTGACGGTCAACTTCAAGTACCTTAACAGTTACTTCTTGACCTTCAGTTAATACATCACTCACTGCGTTTACACGCTCTTCAGAGATTTGTGAGATGTGAACTAAGCCATCTTTACCTGGAAGTACGTTAACAAAAGCACCGAAGTCTACAATACGTACAACTTTACCTTGGTAAATAGTACCTACTTCAATCTCTGCAGTTAATGCTTTAATACGGTTGATAGCATCATCAGCTTGTTCACCGCTAGTAGCTGCAATTTTAACTGTTCCGTCGTCATCAATTTCAATCGTTGTGCCGGTTTCTTCAGTAAGCATACGGATGGTTGCACCACCTTTACCAATAATATCACGGATCTTATCTTGACTAACTTTGATCGTGTGAATACGTGGTGCAAACTGTGAAATTTCGTCACGATGTCCAGAAATAGCTTCATCCATTACAGATAAAATATGAGTACGTGCAGCTTTTGCTTGGTTTAATGCAAGTTGCATAATTTCTTGCGTGATACCTTCAATTTTAATATCCATTTGAAGTGCAGTAATACCACCAGTAGTACCCGCTACTTTAAAGTCCATATCACCCAAGTGATCTTCATCACCTAAGATGTCAGAAAGTACAACAAAATCGTCGCCTTCTTTAACTAGACCCATTGCAATACCAGCAACAGAAGCTTTGATTGGAACACCAGCATCCATTAATGCTAATGATGTACCACATACAGAAGCCATTGAAGATGAACCGTTTGATTCTGTAATTTCAGAAACAACACGAACTGCATATGGGAATTCTTCAACAGTTGGCATTACTGCTAACATACCACGTTTTGCTAGACGGCCATGGCCGATTTCGCGACGCTTAGGAGAGCCAACAAAACCAGTTTCGCCAACACAGTATGGAGGGAAGTTATAATGAAGCATGAATGCATCTGTTTTCTCACCCATAATCGTGTCTAAACGCTGAGCATCACGCTGTGTGCCTAACGTAGCAGTAACTAATGCTTGAGTTTCACCACGAGTAAATACAGCAGAACCATGAGTACGAGGTAATACGCCAGTCATTACGTCTAATGCTCGGATCATTTCAGGATCACGACCATCGATGCGAGGCATACCTTTGGTTATACGACCACGAACAACTGTTTTTTCTAAATCGTGGAATAAATCCTTTGCTTCTTGAACGTTAAGTTCAGCATCATTCGCCAATAACGTATCAACAACACCATCGCGGATTTCTTTAATTTTTTCGTAACGAACTGCTTTTTCAGTAATTTGGTACGCTTCGTCAACTTGGCTTTCTGAAAGCTCTGCAATTTTAGCAATAAGTTCAGCGTTTTTAACCGGTGCAACCCAATCCCATTTAGGATTGTTAACTTCTGCAGCCATTTCTTTAATAGCTGTAATAGCTGTTTGCATTTGCTCATGGCCATACATAACAGCGCCAAGCATAACTTCTTCAGATAAAACGTCAGCTTCAGACTCAACCATTAATACTGCAGAATCAGTACCAGAAACAACTAGATCTAATTGTGAGCTTTCTAATTCAGATTGTAACGGGTTTAAGATGTATTTACCGTCAGTATAACCAACACGAGCCGCGCCAACAGGGCCACTAAAAGGCATACCTGAAATTGCTAATGCAGCAGAAGTACCTAATAAAGCAATAATATCAGGTGAAATTTCTGGGTTAGCAGAAACAACAGTGATTACAACTTGTACTTCGTTAGTAAATCCTTCTGGAAATAGTGGGCGAATAGGACGATCGATTAAACGACAGATTAATGTTTCTTCTTCAGAAGGGCGACCTTCACGTTTAAAGAAGCCACCAGGGATTTTACCTGCAGCATAGGTACGTTCTTGGTAGTTTACAGTTAATGGGAAAAAATCTTGTCCTGGTTTTGCTTCTTTTTTACCAACAACAGAAACTAATACTGAAGTATCGTCCATGCTAGCCATAACAGCACAAGTTGCTTGACGAGCAATAGCACCCGTCTCTAAAGTTACGGTATGTTGACCGAATTCAAATGTCTTAGTAACAGTATTGAACATAAATGTTCCTTTTAATTAAATTTTTAGTTATTAACCAATCTGTACAATTATTTATTCACTTATAGCAAACTTTTAACTGCTTAAGTTGAACAAAAAATTATACAGTTTGGATTGATTAGTTTTACAAAGTTTAATGAGTTCTAAATTTTGCACGTATATTATACGTGGCTTTGCAGTTTTTACTAGGTGAAAGTATCTTATTCATTGTAATAGTATTAAAAACGAGATTGTTTTTTAGCCATTAATGCTTTTATATTTTTTTTCGCTACTAAATCACTCTTACCGGCACGTGATGTATGTTATCTATGTATTCCTTAAAACTAATTTTAAGTGTTTTATCAGCTAGTTCATCCCAATAATTTAGCTGTTATTTATTAAGTAAAGTAACTGACTCAGTACGAGTACTATATTTTGGTAAGCGTCAAACTCGATCAGGCCAACATGCACAAAGTGCGTTCTAACAGCAGGCAATACATGTAACCGGTTTTCTTCATATTCTGCAAACAAATTAATGAAAACAACACCCGAAACATTCAGTATTTCCTGTAAGGTTTGATAATTACTTGAGCGACAAATACATACTGGACTTTGTTGCTGAAACAAAATATCACATGAAATTTCAAGAGACCATTTTCTATGGTCCCTCCCTTATCCCAAAATTCAATAGCTTTAAAGGTAACTTTTCATTGCAAAAATAACATCATTTATTGTGGAGCAGCTAACAATAGATTGTCACAATTTGAAGCATCCATAGCAGCTTTAACAATATTTGCTACCGTAATGAAACCACCGATAACTTCTAGCTCGCATATATTTAATATCTCGTCACTAAGATAAGATCGTTATAGAGATTTTCCAATATTTACGTTTATAGCCTGCCGTTTCACAAATAGCTCTCTTTATTCATTAAGCTTTTGGGTTTGGGTTTGGGTTTGGGTTTGGGTTTGGGTTTGGGTTTGGGTTATCACGGTAAGTATTATTGATGATTGTTATCAAATTAAATTCTCAAAGCAAAAAAAAGGAGCCTATAGGCTCCTTTTTATATAATTTTTAAGCTTGTCTTAGCGACGTAAACCTAACTTCTCGATTAAAGACGAGTAACGTTCAACGTTTTTGCCTTTTAAGTAATCAAGTAATTTACGACGTTGTGCAACCATGCGCAATAAACCACGACGTGAGTGATGATCATGGATGTGCTCTTTGAAGTGACCTTGTAAGTGGTTGATTTGAGTTGTTAACAAAGCAACTTGAACTTCTGGTGAACCTGTATCACCTTCTTTTTGAGCATATTCTGCAACGATTGCAGCTTTTTCTGTAGCATTTAAAGACATAATTAATCCTTAGTGTTAGTGTGCTAAAAGCACTTAAAATTCGTACCTCGCCAAACACTAATTCAGCTAAGGTAACAAAAGAGCGCGTATTCTACCAATACAAGACTAAATTGCAACTAATATCTACCGGTATTACGAGTTAATTACCAGCCTTAAAAAGACCTTATCAATAACGCTTCAAGAAAATAAAAACTTCAATGATTGAGCTACATTTAACAGTAGTTATAAGGTTTTTAATACTTCCTCTAAAACCACAATACGCTTAGGAGCAACAAGGCCATCATCATCAATCTGACCAATGCCAATAAATTCGCCTTCATTAGTATTTTCGCCAACAAAAACCTGAACTAAACCATTACTTGGTGCTTTTGAAACCTGTACAGGGTTTCCGTGTCGTAAGAAATTTGCTGACATATCATCAATAAAAACAGCAGGAATTCCATCACAAGCAGTTGTCATAGGCAATAATAACGGGTCGAGTAATTCAGATGAAGGAATTTGTTGATCATTCGCCTGTTCAACTAACGCTTCTAACTGTTCAAGTGTCATCATTTTATCTGTTGGATAATTACCTACCGCGCTACGGTGTAAGTGAGCAACATGAGCACCACAGCCTAGTAACTCACCTAAGTCATCGACGATTGTTCGAATATATGTACCCTTAGATACATGAATATCTAAGTCAACTTCATCATTTTCAAAGCGTAACAAGTCTAATCTAAAAACAGTAATATCTCTTGACTCACGAGGTACTTCAATGCCTTCCCGCGCATATTTATATAACGGTTGCCCATTGTATTTAAGTGCGGAATACATTGATGGTATTTGCTGCGTAGTTCCTCGAAAAGAATCAAGTGCGTTAGCTAGCTGTTCATTTGATATATCAACAGGTTTTTCTGAAACAACTTCACCGTCAGCATCACTGGTTGTTGTTCTAATCCCCAATTTTGCAGTTACTTGATAAGTTTTGTCTGTATCAAGTAAGAACTGAGAAAATTTTGTTCCTTCTCCCAAACAAATGGGTAACATGCCTGTTGCAAGAGGATCCAATGCACCTGTATGACCTGCTTTCTGTGCGAAGAAAATACGCTTAACTTTTTGTAAGGCGCTATTTGAAGACATTTCATAAGGTTTATCTAGTAAGATCACCCCGTTAACTGGACGACCCTTTCTGCGTTTAGCCATAAAGCTACTACCTTATTATTTGTCTTCGCTGTTTTCTGCAGAGTCTGCATCAAGTTCGGTACTATCATCGTGATGTTTATCACTTGCAACCGCTTGATCTACTAGTGAGCTCATACGAACCCCTTCAGACATCGAGCTATCATAAACAAAGCGCAAATGCGGCATAATGCGAGCTCGCAATTTTTTCGCTAATAAAGAACGAATAAAACCTGCGGCATCATTTAAAACTTCGATTGAACTTTTTATTTCTGACTCTTCATTCGTGAAGAAGGTCACAAATATTTTTGCATAAGCTAAATCACGAGTAAGCTCTACCGCCGAAACAGTTGTCATTGCCAATCTTGGATCTTTAACTTCTCGCATTAAAATCGTTGCGATTTCTTTTTGTATTTCTTGTCCGACACGGTCGGTACGGGCAAATTCTCTTGCCATAGGAAATTCTCCTAATAAAACCGTAAATTAAAATTATTTTACGGCTTTCTATATAATAAAAATGGAGGCTAAGCCCCCATTTAATATACTAATAAACAGTAAACATCTGCTGATTTAACAAAAGCTAAACCATTTCAATATAACTATTAAAATGGTTTTCACTAATCTAAAATTACAGTGAACGCTTAATTTCGACTGTTTCGAATACTTCTATTTGATCGCCAACTCGTACATCATTGTAGTTCTTAACACCGATACCACATTCAATACCGTTACGCACTTCCTGTACGTCGTCTTTAAAGCGACGAAGTGACTCAAGCTCACCTTCGTATATAACTACGTTTTCACGTAAAACACGAATTGGAGCACTACGTTTGATAATACCTTCAGTTACCATACAACCAGCAATTGCGCCAATTTTAGGAGACTTAAATACATCACGTACTTGAGCTAAACCAATAATTTCTTGTTTAAACTCTGGTGCAAGCATACCGCTCATTGCTTGTTTAACTTCGTCGATTAGTGCGTAAATAACACTGTAGTAACGTAAATCAATATTCTCTGATTCAATCACTTTACGTGCTGTTGCATCTGCACGAACGTTAAAACCAAGCATGATTGCATTTGAAGCTGCTGCTAAAGTTGCATCTGTTTCAGTAATAGCACCAACACCTGAACCAATAATTTTCACTTTTACTTCTTCAGTAGAAAGCTTTAATAATGAATCCGATATTGCTTCTAAAGAACCTTGCACGTCTGATTTAAGTACAACATTAACTTCAGATACTTCACCTTCAGCCATACTAGCAAACATGTTTTCAAGTTTAGATTTTTGCTGGCGAGCCAGTTTAATATCACGGAATTTGCCTTGACGGAATAAAGCAACTTCACGTGCTTTTTTCTCATCTTTAACAACAGTTGCTTCATCACCTGACTGTGGTACGCCACTTAAACCGATAATTTCAACAGGAATTGAAGGGCCAGCAGTTTGAATAGTTCTACCATTCTCATCGCGCATCGCACGAACACGGCCATATTCTAAACCACAAAGTACGATATCACCTTGATTCAATGTACCTTCTTGAACAAGAATAGTTGCAACCGGTCCACGACCTTTATCAAGTTTAGACTCGACTACAACACCACTAGCCATTTTATCAACAACAGCAGTAAGTTCTAGTACTTCAGATTGCAACAATATTGAATCTAATAAATCATCAATACCTAAACCTGTTTTAGCAGAAACGTGACAGAATTGAACTTCACCGCCCCACTCTTCAGATAAAACATCATGTTGAGATAGTTCACTCTTAACACGGTCTGGATCAGCGCCTTCTTTATCCATTTTGTTTACAGCAATAATAATTGGTGCATTTGATGCTTTAGCATGCTGAATTGCTTCAACAGTTTGTGGCATTACACCATCATCAGCGGCAACAACTATGATTACGATATCAGTTGCTTTAGCACCACGTGAGCGCATTGCAGTAAATGCAGCATGACCGGGAGTATCTAAGAAAGTAATCATACCATGACCCGTTTCTACGTGATAAGCACCAATATGCTGTGTTATACCACCAGCTTCGCCGTCAGCTACTTTTGCTTCACGAATGTGATCAAGTAATGATGTTTTACCGTGATCAACATGACCCATGATAGTAACAACTGGCGCACGAGTAATCGCATTACCTGCATCACCACGATCAGCAAGTATCGCTTCTTCAAGTGCATTTTCTTTAACTAAAACAACATCAAAGCCCATTTCTTCAGCAACTAACGCTGCAGTTTCTTGGTCAATCACTTGGTTAATAGTCGCCATAGCGCCCATTTTGAACATAGACTTAACTACTTCAGCACCTTTTTTCGACATTTTATTAGCAAGTTCAGCTACCGAAATAGTTTCGCCAATACGAATATCTTGTACCTTAGTTTCAACTGGCTTAGTAAAGCCATGTTTTAAGCTTTCTGGTGATGATAAAGTTTTGCCTTTACCACGGCTATTGTTACGGCCACGAGCATTGCGGTCTGGCGATTTTTTCTTCTTACGACGACGACCACTTTCATCAGCAGAGTCACTCTTATCTTCTGCTTCTTGTGCATATTTAGAAGATGTTAAATGTACAACCTCTTTCTCTTTAGCTTTTCGTTCTGCTTCTTGATCTTTCCAACGTGCTTCATTCTCTTCTGCTAATTTCTTAGCTGCAGCGGTAGCTTCTTTAGCTTCCTCTTCAAGTTTAGCCTTTGTTTCAGCTTCTTGAGCAAGACGGATTTTTTTAGCTTCTTCACTTTCTGCAACTTTAACTGGAGCTTCCTCGGCACTTTTTGCTTTAGCGATTGCAGCTTGTTTAGCTTTTACTTCAGCTTCTGCTTTTGCTTGTGCTTTACGTTCAGCTTCTGCTTCAGCTTTTGCTGTTGCTACAGCTTTAGCGTTTTCAGCTTCTTTAGCATCAGCGATAGCTTTTGCTTCAGCGGCAGCTTTTGCAGCTAATTCAGCTTCAGCGGCAGCTTTTGCTTCAGCTTCTGCTTGTTGTTGCTCTTCTACTTCACTACGTTTTACGTAAGTTCGCTTTTTACGTACTTCAACATTAATTGACTTAGCTTTACTGCCATGTCCCATCGTTAATGTTGATTTTGATTTACGGTTAAGCGTCATTTTTTTCGGTGCGGCTGTTGAGTCGTCACCATGTTGCTTTTTCAAATGCTCTAACAAAGATTCTTTTTCTTCTTGTGATACAGAATCAGTTGCCGATTTATTTACGCCAGAGTCAGCCAGTTGGCTAACTAAGCGATCCACCGGTGTACCAATTTCTTGAGCAAGTTCTGCTACAGTTGTGTTTGACATCTACTATTTTCTCCCGGGGATTATTCTTCGTTAAACCAACAAATATTACGTGCAGCCATAATTAACTCGCCCGCTTTGGTCTCATCTAATTCTTCAATATCGGCAATTTCATCTACGCCTTGTTCAGCTAAATCTTCAAGGGTGATTACACCACGACTTGCTAAAACGAAAGCTAAGTGACGCTCTAAGCCATCTAACGCTAATAAATCTGCTGCTGGTTCTGCATTTTCAAGAGATTCTTCACTTGCCAATGCAATAGTTGTTAGTGCTTCTTTTGCACGCTCACGAAGGGCTTCAACGATATCTTCGTCCATACCGTCAATTTCTAACATTTCAGCAGCTGGAACGTAGGCAATTTCTTCTAACGTAGCAAAACCTTCTTCTGCTAATAAGTTAGCAAAATCATCATCTATATCTAAGTTGTCAGTAAACAGTGAGATAACCTTATCGTTTTCAGCTTGATGTTTTTCGTTCATATCAGCAACGGTCATTACGTTTAGTTCCCAACCAGTTAATTGGCTAGCTAAACGAATATTTTGACCACTACGACCGATGGCCATAGCTAAATTACCTTCTTCAACCGCAATATCCATTGTGCCTTTGTCTTCATCAACAATAATTGAAGCGACTTCGGCTGGAGCCATTGCGTTGATTACGTACTGTGCAGGATTATCATCGAATAAAACGATATCAACACGTTCGCCACCAAGTTCAGTTGAAACAGCCTGAACACGTGAACCACGCATACCAACACAAGCACCAATAGGATCGATACGTTTGTCGTTTGATTTAACAGAAATTTTAGCACGTGAACCAGGATCGCGAGCTGCGTCTTTGATTTCTAGCATTTCTTCGCCAATTTCTGGCACTTCAACACGGAAAAGCTCAACCAACATCTCTGGTTTAGAGCGAGTTACTAATAACTGTGCGCCACGAGTTTCAGCTTTTATTTCGTATAATAAACCACGAACACGGTCACCCGGACGGAATGTTTCGCGAGGTAACATATCATCACGGTAAATAACTGCTTCAGCATTATTTCCTAGATCAATAATTATACTGTCACGGCTAGCTTTTTTAACTACGCCAGTAACAAGCTCACCGACCTGTTCTTGATAAGCTTCAACGATAAGTGCGCGTTCAGCTTCACGAATTTTTTGTACAATAACTTGCTTAGCTGTTTGAGTGGTTACACGGTCAAATTTTACTGATTCAATTTGATCTTCAACATAATCACCTAGCTGTAAATCTTCGTTATCATATTGTGCAGCTGATAAACTCATTTCTGCAAATGGATTTTCTGTTACTGCATCATCAGCAACAACCAACCAACGACGGAAAGTATCAAATTCACCATTTGAACGATCAATTGCAACACGTACAATTATATCGCCTTCATATTTTTTCTTTGTTGCTGTTTCTAAAGCGGTTTCCATTGCTTCAAAAATGCTTTCTCGTGGTAATGCTTTTTCGTTAGATACGGCATCTACAACCAGTAATATTTCCTTACTCATGCTACTTAGCCTTTTAATCGTTTTTCTGAACAGTCCAGTCTATGTTTATTCAATTAAGTCTGAACAACTACGTATATTTGTATTAATAATTTTTATTATAGTTACTTGTTTTTATGGTTATAAACCAAGTGTGCTTTAACAATGTTGCCTAGCACCAAATCATAATCTTCACCATCAACTGTAACAATCAAGGTATCGTTTTCAATGGCAATTAATTTACCTTTAAACTTACGACGTCCATTGAATGGGATTGACAATTTTACTTCGATTGTTTCACCGATAACGGCTTCATAATGCGCTTTATCAAATAATGGCCTATCTAGACCAGGTGACGAAACTTCTAAATTAAATTCACTGCTAATAGGATCTTCAACATCAAGAATAGCTCCTACCTGACGGCTCACTTCAGCGCAATCATCAACATCAATGCCATTTTCATGGTCGATAAATAAACGCAATACAGAGTTATTGCCTGCGCTAATATATTCTATACCTAATAATTCCTTACCAACTTCTTCAACGGCAGGACGTAACATTTCTGTTAATTTATGTTCAAACTTAGCCAATCATTTTCTCCAAAAAGTCTACTTTGTTCTTCTATATCCCGTATTCAGATACAAAAAAAGGGCTTATAGCCCAATATCTTGTGTTTTTTTGCATCATAAAATAATACGTTAGATACAAAAAAGCCCCATTTCGCGGGGCTTATTACACTGAACCCACGATGTTGATTTAACCTAGTGACTTAAAAACTAAGCCGTTAAATCGATATAACAATATATAATTTATTTTCTTATCTTACTTAAAGCCAGATAAGAAAATAAATTTCAGTGAAATATTGCTATATTTAAGCTGGGCGAATTATATAGGGACTTCAGTGTAATCGCAAGCCAATTTCAAAGGATAAGTAATAAAAGCTCTCTCACTGGCTTATCTTTCTCCGCATATTAAATATCAGCCTACATAACAGTTAGTTAGTAAATTATAAGTAATGATGCTATAAATGTAGAAAGCCAATCTTTCATAGTAAAATACTATATATGTACAGCTATTCTCAATTATTAATGCGCAATACAATTTTAGGCATATTATTTAATACGCTCATTGCTGTAATGATGCTTTCTTTTTTTTCATCGGCTTTATCAACAACGCAAATACAAATTAAACCTTCTCTATCAGCCAGTATCGATTTATTAGCAATAAACAAGAGTTCAGAGATAAAATTAGCTAATATTGTTAATTTAGAAAATTTTGACTCTCTGACCGTCAATGACTCCACTCAAACTTATATCGAACATCAAGTAAATAAAGCTAGTTTTATCAGAGGGCTTATCACTCCTACTTTAAGCACTTTTTCAACAAATGAAGGACTGAGTGTTAGCTTTAGTGCCAGCAGTGAACATGCAGAAAAATTAATCACTAAAATTTTATTAGTATCACTTATTTCTAGCATTGCTATTATTTTTATCGCGAGCTCGTTAAGTGTCCGCCATACTAAACGGCTCGTTTTCGTTGTAAACAAGCAAATTAAACACGGTATTGCACAAGTTATATCTACAGATGAAGTTAAACCAAGTAATGAAATTATTGATATTCCAGAATTAACCTCTGGTTTAAAGAAAATGAAAGACATTATTTCGTCTCACCATAGCGATACCTCTGCACTCGAAAAGCAAGCTTTTATTGAACCGTTAACTCAACTAGAAAACCGTAATAGTTTTGTACAGCTTTTTGCAAACGATAGTAATCAAATAGAGTTCGGTGTACTTGCTATAACGCGTTGCTCGGAATTACAAACCATTAACCAAATCCATGGTTATAGCGAGGGTGATAAATATATTTGTCATGTAGCCAAAATAATTAAAGCCGTTATAGCCCCATATAAAGGCGCGAATGTTTACCGTTTAAATAGTTCTGATTTTGCCATTATTTTGCCGAACATTACTTTAACCGAGTCTGAGAATGCTGCGAAAGAAATTACCAGCCGCTTTAATGAATACCAACACGCATCTGATTTAGATTCTGTTGGCTATACTGGTTTGGTATATTTTACTGAGGATAAACCACTTGGTGAACTACTCGCTTTAGCTGATACGGGAATTAGTGTTGCACAGACAAAACAAATGAACTCTTGGTTTTCACAAACCGATACCGATATTCTTCAAAACGCTAGTGCAAGTTATGGTAATCAAAATTGGCGACAAGAAATTGATAATGTCTTACAAAATCAGCGTGTAAAACTATTAGTTCAACATATCAAACCAAATAGCAGAAATAATAAGGTCTATGGAGAAATTCTAGCTCGTTTCTTGAATTCTCAAGATGAAATGTTACCTACGGCTTCTTTTATAGCTATGGCCGAAAAGCTCGATAAAATTGTCGCCGTTGACAAAATGATCATCGAAAAAGTTTTTAGTGAAATTAAAGACAAAAACCTTCATGAGCAGTCTTTTGGCATAAACATTAGTGCTAGAAGCATACACGACGAGCATTTTCTTATTTGGCTAGAACGTCGGCTTCTAAAAGATCCAACTATCGCTTCTAAGATCATCTTCGAAATTACCGAGTATGGTTTACAGCAAAATATTAAAACTAGCCGCCGCTTTATCGACATGATCCACCGAGTTGGCTCACGTATCACAGTAGAGCGTTTTGGTGTTGGTTTGACATCATTTAAGTTTTTCCGTGACTTAAAACCAGACTTTATCAAAATGGACAGCACATATACTCGAGATATTGATGAAGATAAAAATAATCAGTACTTTATACGATTGATGGTCGATTTAGCCCATAGGCTCAGTATTACTGTGCTTGCAGAAAGCGTTGAAAGCCAAGAAGAAAAATTTACTTTAGAAAAATTATTTATCGATGGATGCCAAGGTTTCTACCTAGGAAAACCTGAAGATATTTAACTTGAAATTAATACCTTAGAGGCTAAATGTAAAATTTTCACCACAAATTAGTATAATCACCACGCATTGATATTGCATTTGCAACAACATTTCGAGCATAGAAGTGTTGTCATCCGATGAATAAAGTCGGATAATAGTGTGAATTATCTCATAAAATTATTTTTCAAATGACAGATTACCTACTGCTGTTAGTTGGCACAGTATTAGTAAATAACTTTGTACTCGTAAAGTTCTTAGGTTTATGCCCTTTTATGGGGGTATCTTCTCGTACGGAAACAGCTATTGGCATGTCATTTGCCACAACCTTCGTCATGACGGTGGCATCATTACTCAGCTACATAGTTACCACTTACATCTTAGTGCCCTTAGGCCTTGAATATCTAACAACTATGATGTTTATTCTGGTTATTGCTGTGGTTGTGCAATTTACCGAAATGGTTGTTCACAAAACTAGTGCTAACTTATACCGTTTATTGGGCATTTTCTTGCCACTTATCACCACAAATTGCGCGGTATTAGGTGTCGCATTATTAAATATATACGAGCAGCACAATTTCCTTGAATCCATTGTCTATGGCTTCGGCGCTGCTGTTGGTTTTTCTCTGGTACTTATTATGTTTTCTGCCATGCGTGAAAAATTAGCCAATGCTGATGTGCCTAAGCCTTTCAAAGGTTCTGCAATTGCAATGATAACAGCTGGGTTAATGTCATTGGCATTTATGGGGTTCACAGGTTTGGTGAAGCTTTCATGAGTGTTATTGTCAGTACGTTAATTGCTATATTAGTTTTAGGGGCAATGGCACTAGTTTTTGGTGCTATTCTAGGGTTTGCATCGGTAAAATTTCATGTTGAAGGCGATCCACTCGCTGAGCAACTTGATGCATTACTGCCTCAAACTCAATGTGGTCAGTGTGGTTATCCTGGTTGCAAACCATATGCAGAAGCAGTAGCCAATGGTGAAGCCATTAACAAATGTGCTCCAGGTGGTGAAGATACCATCAAAAAAATTGCCGATTTACTTGGTGTTGACGTTCAGCCTATGGATGAAAACCATGAAGCAGATAACACACCTAAGGTCGCCTTTATAATAGAAGAGGATTGCATTGGTTGTACAAAGTGCATTCAAGCTTGTCCTGTTGATGCTATTTTAGGTACAACTAAACAAATGCACACAATAATTGCTGATGAATGTACTGGCTGTGATTTATGTGTGGATCCGTGTCCTGTCGATTGTATTGTTATGATGCCGATAGCGAAAACCCCACAGAATTGGCAGTGGGATCTAAATAATATACCAGTAGTACAGTTGGACTAGGCGAGGTTTCGTGGCATCAGTTATTGAGCGCATTAAGCGTGGACATTTTTGGACATTTCATGGGGGGATCCATCCACCCCAGCAAAAATTTTTAACCTCTGATAAACCTATCAGAGCTATTAGTATACCCGAACAATTAATTTTACCTTTACAGCAGCATATAGGCATCCCAGCTCAATTACAGGTAAAAGTCGGCGATAAAGTATTAAAAGGTCAGGCTTTGACATATGGCGCGCATCCAATGGCCGTACCTATACATGCGCCAACCAGTGGTATTATAACAGCGATAAAAAATGCTGTTATTGCTCATCCATCGGGTTTAAGTGAATTATGCTTATTTATTACCCCTGATGGCGAAGATAAGTGGCGACCACGAAGTATTTGCACTGATTTTAACCAGCTTACTAATAATCAGTTAATTGATAAGATATCTTCATCCGGTATTTCTGGCATGGGAGGCGCAGGCTTCCCGACACAAGTAAAAGTAAGTACCCGAGAAGATATTCAATATCTCATCATTAATGCTGCAGAATGCGAACCTTATATTACCGCCGACGATTTGCTCATCCGAGAGCATAGTCCGTCTATTCTCGATGGTATTAACATTCTAGATAAGATCCTTTCTCCCGATCATGTTCTTATTGGCATTGAAGATAATAAACCACAAGCGATAAAAGCCTTGCAACAAGCGACGGCGGATAATGCAAAAATTAACGTTTGTGTGCTTCCTACCAAATATCCTACTGGCGGTGAAAAACAGCTAATCCAAATTTTAACAGGCCAAGAAGTACCAGCAGGTGTTTTACCAAGTTCTCTCGGCATTGTTATGCAAAACATTGCCACTTGCTTTGCCATAGCTGACGCGGTAATAAATGATACACCTCTTATAAAACGAGTCGTTACAGTTAGTGGACAAGCCTTAGAGAAACCTCAAAATGTTTGGTCGCTATTAGGTACGCCCGTTGGATATTTATTAGCACAGTGTGGTTACCTTAATAAAGATAAAAAACATATTATCATGGGTGGCCCTATGATGGGTTACAGCTTACCTACAGATCAAGTGCCGGTAGTAAAAACCACCAACTGTATCCTTGCCCCTACGGAGAAAGAAATATCTTCCCCGTATTCAACCGGTAGTAAAGAGGTTGAATGTATTCGTTGCGGCCAATGTAGTGATGTTTGTCCAAGTCAACTATTACCACAAGAGTTGCAATGGAGCGCAAAAGCTAAAGATCAACAACAACTTGCTAAGCTGAATTTATTTGATTGTATCGAATGTGGTGCTTGTGCTTATGTCTGTCCTAGCCAAATTCCATTAGTGCATTATTACCGAATTGCAAAGTCTGAAATTCGTCAGCAAAAGCAACTTGATATCAAAGCGGAACACGCAAAGGTACGCTTTGAAGCGCGTAAAGAGCGCCTAGCAAGAGATAAAATAGCGCGTGAAGAAAAACATAAAGCAGCAGCTGAAGCCCGTAAAGCAAGAATGAACTCAGGTAGCACCGCAGGGAATAACGAAAAATCTGCAGTCGCTGCTGCTTTAGCTCGTGTAAAAGCAAAAAAAGCAGGCCAAGCTGAACCAGACAAAACCAGCGTTTCTGAAGCCCCCGAAAATGGTCAGAAAAGTCAAGTAGCAGCGGCTATAGCCAGAGCTAAGGCTAAAAAATTAGCAGCGAAAAAAAGTAAATCAACAGAAACAAGTGTTGTAGCCGATAATGTGACAGGAAATACTGAAAGTTCCATTGATGATAAAAAGGCGAAAATAGCTGTTGCTGTTGCAAAAGCGAAGGCAAAAAAACGGGACGATAAATTAACAACACCAACAGAAAGTAACCCCGTTGCCGACAAAGATATAGAAACTACATTAAACGCAGATATAAAGTCAGTAACAGCTACTGATAACAAAAAAGCTAAAATTGCTGCTGCAGTTGCTAAAGCGAAATCAAAAAAATTGCACAAAAAATCAGAAAAACCAGAAAAATCAAAGGCAGGCAGTTCAATAGCCAAACAAGAAGACAATGAAGCTATGAGCTCAGAAGTTGAACCGGTTAAATCCGCAGATGACAAAAAAGCTAAAATTGCCGCGGCAGTCGCAAAAGCGAAAGCAAAAAAATTGGCTTCACAAAAAGAAAAAGTTACCACGCCTGTAGATAATAGTTCAACTGATAATAAAGTTATCAATACAGAAACTGAAATTAAAACACCCGAAGAAGTAAAAAAAGCTAAAATTGCTGCTGCAGTCGCTAAAGCTAAGGCAAAAAAAATAGCCTCACAACAAGAAAAATCAGAGTCGACATAATCTTATGGCCTTTTGGATAGCAAGTTCACCACATAATCACATGCAAAGTGAAACATCGGCAATAATGCGCTTAGTAATATATGCAACTATTCCGGGGATTTTAGCTCAATGGTACTTTTTTGGCTGGGGGAATATCATTCATATTTCTCTAGCCATTATTACTGCACTAATCGCTGAGTTTACAGTTTTATCACTGAGAGAAAAGAAAATAACAAACCAGTTATTTGATGGTAGTGCAATCTTAACAGCAGTATTAATTGGTATAAGTTTACCTGCAATTGCACCTTGGTGGATTTCGGTATTGGGTACAGCTTTTGCAATTGTTATTGTTAAGCAACTTTATGGCGGATTGGGTCACAACCCTTTTAATCCAGCAATGGCCGCTTACGTCATGTTGTTAATTTCATTTCCCCTCGAAATGACTTCTTGGCAACCTCCGCTTGAATTAATGGCGTTACCTCTAAACTTTATCGATACCTTATCAGTTGTTATTAGCGGTTTTACTGTTGATGGCTATTCTGTTGAACAATTAAGAATGCATATCGATGGTTTCACTATGGCGACCCCTCTTGATACTGTAAAAACCAATTTAACAATGGGTTTAACAATCAATGAGAGTATGGAAAATGCTGTTATCGGAAACAATTTTGGTATTGGTTGGGAGTGGATAAACGCAGGCTTCTTACTTGGTGGGCTATTTTTATTAGCTAAAAAAGCGATTAACTGGGCTACCCCGCTTAGCTTTTTAACCAGTTTATTTGTTTGCTCATTCGTCGCTTTTTTATTAAGCCAAGACAGTAACGCTTCAACTATGTTTCATTGGTTCAATGGAGCATGCATGTTAGGTGCATTTTTCATTTTAACCGACCCAGTTTCAGGTGCAACCAGCATAAAGGGTCGCTTGATATTTGGCGCTTTAGCCGGTTTTTTAGTGTTTATTATTAGAAAGTACGGCGGTTATCCCGATGCAGTGGCATTTTCGGTATTACTTTGTAATATGGCGGCACCTCTAATAGACCAATATACTCGCCCTCGTACTTACGGGCACAACATTACTCGTAACGCTCCTAAAAATTCAGGGGATAAATAATGGCTAATGCGCTTACTGTTGCAACGACTAAAAATGCACAAATTCTGGCTTTATTTGCTGTTGTTTGTACAGCCATTGTTGGAGTCGTTCACTTACTAACAAAAGATCAAATTACATTACAACAACAGCAAAAATTATTAAGAAACCTGAATAGCATAATCTCTGTTCACAGTTACAATAATATTATTTATCAAGATTGCTTAATTTTAACTAGCTCAGCTCTTAATACCGCCACGGAACAGAAAGTTTATCGTGCGAGGAATAACGGTTTACCGGTTTCTGCCGCAATTACCACAACAGCACCTGATGGTTACAATGGTAATATTGAATTACTTATTGCGATAAATATTGACGGTACAGTCAGCGGTGTAAGAACATTAAAACACCAAGAAACACCTGGTCTAGGCGATAAAATAGAAATAAGAAAAAGTGATTGGATTAATAGCTTTACGGGGAAAAAATTAGCCAATGAACATGACAGCCGATGGCAAGTTAAAAAAGAAGCTGGCATGTTTGATCAATTTACCGGAGCAACTATTACGCCTAGAGCCGTTGTAAAAGCGGTCAAAAACACCGTGAATTACTTCAATAATCATCAAAATGAATTATTTGAAACTGTTAGTAACTGCCACGCTGAAACAGCCAGTAAGGAGAGTATTTAATTATGAAACTTACCGACGAATATAAAGAACTTGCTTGGCAAGGGTTATGGAAGAATAACCCTGGATTGGTACAACTACTCGGCTTATGTCCTTTACTTGCAGTAACCTCTACACTTACCAATGCAATAGGTCTAGGTTTAGCAACCCTTTTTGTTCTTATATGTTCAAATGCAACCGTTTCTGCTATTCGCCAGTGGGTACCAAAAGAAATTAGGATCCCCATTTTTGTTTTAATTATCGCTTCTTTTGTAACATGCGTACAGTTGCTAATGAACGCATATACTTTTGCTTTATATCAATCCTTGGGTATATTCTTACCTCTTATTGTAACTAATTGCGCCATCATAGGTAGAGCAGAAGCCTATGCTTCAAAGAACCCACTTAAGCAGGCGAGCTTTGATGGCCTTATGATGGGGTTAGGATTTTTACTGGTGCTGATGTTATTAGGAGCAGTACGTGAAATTCTAGGCCAAGGAACATTATTTGATGGAGCAAACTTATTATTAGGTGATTGGGCTAGTGTACTACGAATTGAAGTTTACCACCTCGATAGCCAGTTTCTTTTAGTCATTTTACCTCCTGGTGCATTTATTGTTATGGGTTTTTTCATTGCTATTAAAAATATGATTGATGAGCGTATCGCACAAGGAAAGCCTAAATTAGAGAATCAAGAAATATCCCGTGTTCGTGTTAACTTTGAAGAAAAATAGCGAAAGAACCTAATTATGAACAAAGAAAAACGAATAGAAATGTTGACTAGGTTACGTGCTGATAACCCGCACCCTACCACTGAATTACACTTTTCATCACCATTTGAGTTATTGATCGCCGTATTACTTTCTGCACAATCAACGGATGTGGGTGTTAATAAAGCCACGGCAAAGCTATACCCTGTAGCTAATACCCCTCAAGCAATATTAGACTTAGGCTTAGACGGCTTAAAATCTTATATCAAGACTATTGGCCTATTCAATACGAAAGCAGCTAATACGATGAAAACTTGTAAGATGCTAGTTGAGTTACACAATGGCGAAGTTCCCCAAGATAGAGCGTCACTTGAGGCATTGCCTGGAGTTGGCAGAAAAACCGCCAATGTAGTATTAAATACTGCATTTGGACAACTAAAAGACAATGAAGGTAATTACTTTATTGCTGTCGATACCCATATTCAACGACTAGCAAATCGTACAGGTTATGCTAAGGGTAAAACAGTAGAAGAAACCGAAAAAAATATTGTTAAAAACACTCCACGAAAAACAGAGTTCTTTTTTAATTTACACCATTGGTTCATTCTTCATGGTCGATATACTTGTGTTGCTAGAACGCCTCGTTGTGGTAGTTGTATTATTGAAGATTTATGTAATTTTAAAGAAAAAAACAGTTAACTTCAGCTGAACTAAACCTTAAAACTCTACAAAAAGTAATACACGACAGGAATAACAATGAAATTTTTACATACTATGGTACGTGTAAAAGATTTAGATACATCGCTAAATTTTTATATTAATCAACTAGGACTTATTGAAACTAAACGCACAGAGGTGCCAAAAGGAAAATTTACTTTAATATTTCTTGCAACTGAAGTTGGTGGTCCAGAAATAGAGTTGACATATAATTGGGGATCTACTGAAGATTATAGCATTGGCAGAAATTTCGGTCATTTAGCCTTTGAAGTAGAAGATATTTACCATACCTGTGACAAACTAATGGCTGATGGCGTTATCATTAATCGCCCTCCACGTGACGGTCATATGGCTTTTGTAAAATCACCCGATGGTGTATCCATTGAAATATTACAAAAAGGTAAATCCTTAGCACCACAAGAGCCCTGGTTAAGTATGGAAAATCAAGGTAGTTGGTAGGCCCAACTATTAATGTTCAAGGTAACGGTCGAACGAGCGATGTTATTTTAAAATAACATCGTCGACCATTGCACTTAGTATTATTTTAACACAGATAACAGATCGCTATGTTCATCGCTCCAGATTATCAAGTTATCTTCTCTTTTATTTTCACTTGACCAAGCACTACGGTAAACCTTTAGTCGAGCGTCGTTTAAAAGCTGTTGATTATTTGTCAGCATAACCCACTGAGCGTCATGTTCTTCACTTCCTTTAGCTTTTGTTCTTACGTATACAATTTCTTTGTTTAGAGCATTTGCTAAACCACGCACTAAAGGGATTAAATTTAAGTGCGTATTAGAAATATGAATCGCTAACACACCTTCTTGTTTTAAATGCTTAAAATAGAGCGCTACGGCTTCTTGCGTTAATAAATGTTGAGGAATAGAGTCACCAGAAAAGGCATCTATGACTAAAACATCAAATTGTTGACTGCCAGAACGGTCAAACTGTTGCTGTAAACTAACACGTCCATCCCCTTGCACTAGTTCAATACTCGCGGCAGAGTCACTCAAATAGCTAAAGAAATTTTCCGCTGCAGAAATAACAGCAGGATTTAATTCATAGAAAACATAATTATCACCAGTATTACCATAAGCGGCTAAAGTGCCTGCACCTAATCCAACAAAACCAGCATTAATTGACTGCCCATTTAGCGCTTGTTGCTGAGTTAATTGTTCAAGCGTTATAGCAACACCTGTGTTTTTCCGGTAATAACTCAGTGGCGTATTAGCTTCGTCACTTGCTAGCGATTGAGTGCCATGTGAAGTAGTACCATCAATCAAGCGGCGCTGTATTTTACCGTTTATTTCGACATCTTTCACACTTAAGATGCCATAAAAATTACGTTCACTAAACACATTGGTTTTAATAAATAAGCCATTTAAATACACAAAACCTAGTGAAAAGGTGACCACCAAAATAATATTTACTGGTATCAACCACGCTTGTTTATTAACTTGTTTATCAAACTGAATATAAACACTCAAAGCTAGCAATACAAAAATACTAATAATAGCTAACGGAAACTCTATGAACTGTTCAAAAAGATTTTGTGCGATAAATACAACAAACGCACTGCCGAGGAATCCCCCTAAAGAAATGAACAAATAATATAAAGTTAACTGTTCTGCCCCAGGTTTTAATCGTGCTAATTCTCCGTGACAAATCATACAAGCAATGAACAAAATACTAGCGTAAACAATGGTTTGAGAAACAATGTCGAATTGCGAGCCTATAAAATACATAAGCAACGCTAAACATGCTGTTAAAGAAAATAAGGCAAACCAATATTCCCGTACATACCACTTAGGGCTATGAAAGCTAATAATAAATGAGAGTAAGTACAAACATAGCGGTAAGATCCACAAAAAAGGTACAGGTGGAATATTTTGTGTCATCGCATTGGTAGTCGCAACAAGTACGATCACCCCTACCATAGCAAGCGAAATCCATAATAGTTTTTCTAATAACCTCGTGCTATTTGGTTCATCCTTACTCACTATAATTTTCTGATTTACCTTACCAGGAAGTGACAGTGTCGACATTTTCCATAATAAAGTAACAATTAATCCAGAATATACTGCATAACCAATACTCCAATAGATAGATTGTTCTGATGTGGTCAAAAGCGGTTCAAAAATAAAAGGGAAACTCAATAGTGCGAGTAAAGACCCCAAATTTGATAAGGAATATAATTGGTAAGGTAATTTTCCATTTTCTACATAAGTAAGCCATCGCTGAATTAATGGCCCTGTTGAGGACAAAACAAAGTATGGCAAACCAATAGATGTCGTCAATATAAGTAGGATACTTAATAGTGGTGAAATTGTTGCTGATGTATCGCTTAAGAGATGAAGCCCTATAGGTAGTGTCACTAAGCTTAGTGTAATTAAGCCTAAATGAATGAGTAATTGCTGCTTCACTGACCTCAGCTGTGTTAAACAATGTGCATAAAAATAGCCCAGCAATAAAAAGGCTTGGAAAAAGAATAAACAAGCTGTCCATATTGCTGCTCCACCACCAAACAAAGGCAGAATGAGTTTGGCTATTAACGGCTGAACTTGGAACAGAAGAAAAGCACTTATAAAAATAATCGCAAGGTATAACATTATTTCACTTCTTTAAGATTATAAAGCTATATTCTGCCAAGCAAAATAAAACTCTTTTTCGTTTGATTAGACTTACGCCAGCCTATTTCGACCTAGGTAAAATCGCCAACAAATGTACAACCTTTCCGTCGGGGGTAAATTTTGTACATCGTCATTCTTTCACATCCTTGTGAACATAAAAAAAGCGCTAATTAGCGCTTTTTTTAATCTGAAATATTATTCAGTTTTGGCTTTAGGTTTAGCTTTTGCCTTGGCTTTCGCTTTGGGTTTAGCTGCAGCCTTTGCTTTAGGTTTAGCTTTTTTCTTTGCTTCTTCAACCCATTTCCCATCTATATACTTAGCGGTCCAGCCTGTTGCCTTAGCTTTAGCCTCGCCAACATCAAGTTCAGTCATCACATACTGTTCTTTTGTTTTACGACTGTAACGAACAACTGATAAATTGCCATCAGGGTCTTTAGCTGGAGCATCGGCTAGATAATAAAACTTACTCGAAATCCTATCTCTAAAGCGTTGTAACTCTTCTACTTTTGGCGCACGGGTTTCTCGTGAACGTGGAAAAGTATTAGCCGCTAAGAAAATTCCTGCTGCGCCATCTCGCAGTACGAAATGAGCTTCAGATTTTTCACAAGGTAGCTCAGGTAACTGAACAGGATCTTCTTTTGGAGGAGCGGCCTCTCCACTAGCTAATAACTTACGAGTGTTTTTACAGTCTTCATTAGTACAATCAAAATATTTACCAAATCGACCTGACTTTAACTCCATTTCAGACTCACAACGATCACACTCTAAAATAGGGCCGTCGTAACCTTTAATTTTAAACTCTCCAGTTTCAACTTCAATACCATCACAAACAGGGTTGTTACCACAAACATGAAGTTTGCGCGTTTCGTCAATCAAGTAACTATCCATGGCTGTAGAACACTTTCCACAACGGTGCATAGCACGTAAAGCATCAGTTTCTTGGTCTTCAACTAAAACGCTAACAGCTTCTTCACCTGATGTTAGGTTCATGGTTTTTGTACAACGCTCTTTCGGCGGTAAAGCATAACCAGAACATCCTAGGAAAACACCTGTTGAAGCAGTACGTATGCCCATTTTACGATTACAGGTTGGGCAATCAATATCAGTTAATACCGGTTCATTATTACGCATACCACCTTCATCGGTCGGCATATCGGCTTGGCCTAACTGCTTAGTAAAGTTTTTATAAAAACCATTTAAGACATCTTTCCAGTTAGTTTTACCATCAGCGACTTCATCAAGTTCTTGTTCCATGTTAGCTGTAAAGTCATAATTCATGAGGTCTTTAAAGCTTTCAGATAAACTATCCGTAACGATTTCACCCATTTTTTCAGCGTAAAACCTTTTCTTATCCAAACGTACATAACCACGGTCTTGGATAGTAGAAATAATCGATGCGTACGTTGAAGGACGACCAATAGATCGTTTTTCTAACTCTTTAACAAGTGATGCTTCGCCAAAGCGCGCTGGCGGTTTAGTGAAGTGTTGCGCAGGGGTTAACTGCTCAAGTGTTAAAGTTTCGCCAACAGATAAGTCTGGTAAGTGCTTGTCATCGCCTTTAGATAGTTGCGGGTGTACTCTTGTCCAACCGTCGAACTGCATTACCCGACCTTTTGCTTTTAAATCAAAACCTGAAGCGCCGACAGTAATTGTACTTACCGTATAACGTGCAGCTGTCATTTGACAAGCTACAAATTGACGCCAAATAAGGTCATATAATTTCTTAGCATCGGCTTCAATGCCTTCCATAAAAGCAGATTCAACTTTTACGTCAGACGGACGGATAGCTTCATGGGCCTCTTGTGCACCTGACTTACTGCTGTACACTTTAGATTTTTCAGGTAAGTAATTTTCGCCAAAGTTCTTGGCAATATAACCACGACACATTTCAACCGCGTCTTTACTTAAATTGGTTGAGTCGGTACGCATATAAGTAATATGACCCGCTTCATATAAGCGCTGAGCCAATCCCATAGTACGTTTTACACCAAATCCTAATTTAGTACTTGCAGCCTGTTGCAACGTTGACGTAATAAAAGGTGCAGACGGTGTACTTTTAGATGGTTTATCGTCTCGTTTATTAACGGTAAATGCTGAGCTTTTTAAGGTTGCTAACGCTTTATTTGTGTCTGTTTCATTAGTTGGTTTAAATGCTTTACCATTTTCATGGGTAACGTCTAATGGAAAATCTAATCCAGCAGCTGTTTTGGTATCAGCACTTATTTCCCAAAACTCTTTCGGGTCAAAAGCTTTAATTTCGCGTTCTTTTTCAACAACTAATTTAACTGCGACCGATTGTACGCGCCCAGCTGATAAACCACGAGCAACTTTTTTCCATAATAAAGGGCTAACCATAAAACCAACAACACGATCAAGAAAACGTCGTGCTTGTTGAGCATTTACCCCTGGCATGCTTAATTCACCGGGCGTGGAAAAAGCTTGTTGAATCGCATTTTCAGTTATTTCATTAAAAACAACACGTTTGAATTTGTCGTCATCGCCACCAATAATTTCTTTTAAGTGCCAGGCAATCGCTTCTCCCTCGCGATCCAAATCGGTTGCGAGATAGACAGTGTCGGCGTTACCGGCAAGTTTAATTAATTCAGCAACAACTTTTTCTTTTCCTGCCAAAACTTGATAATTGGCTTCCCAGTCTTTCTCTGGGTCAATCCCCATACGATTAACAAGCGCTTGCTTATCACGCTTAGCTTTATATTTAGCCTTTGCTGCGGGTGCCATTTTTCTCACTTCAGCAGGAGATTTAGCGGCCACTTTTTTACCCGTACTACTGTGAGGTAGATCACGAACATGACCGACACTAGATTTCACGATAAAGTCTTTACCAAGATATTTGTTAATTGTCTTCGCTTTGGCTGGTGATTCGACAATTACAAGAGATTTTGCCATATATATACTTTCCTACGTCACTGGCTCTTTTTTTTGCCAGTATAAATACAATCCGGTCACAATTGTCTAAAAATTAGCCGAGCAACTCATTTTTAAGACGATTTAACCAAAAATCAATGAAATTAGAATTACTATTAGATATATCCGTAAATAAGCAAGCTGACAAGTTATTATTTTTAATATCCATACATTTTCGTTATAATACTGTCGATTTTGCGGCGACATCATAATAAAGTTTTTACAAAAAAATAATAGCCGATGATTATAATTTCAACCGTACCTTTCAAAAGAGTATTTCGCTAGTAAGCTTAAGTAGAAAAACTAACTTAAGTATTCAAGCGCGTACTCATATTAACTAGAGTATATATATGACAACTTCATGGACTAATCTTCAAGAAAAATTATCACAGTGTTTATGTCCTGCTGGTAATGGTGTTTTTACGGTCAATACAGCTAAAGAGCGTAAAGAGCAATTACATCAAACTTTATTTGGTCAAGCCACCAACATCGATAATATATGGAAGGACTCGTTAAACAATCTTCCAGAGGCTTCAAATGCCGTTATTTTAGGTATTGCATCAGATTGTGGAGGCGGAATCCTACGTGGCGCAAACTGGGGGCCATTATTTGTACGTTCAACACTACTCGAGCAATATCCTGATCTTAATGCCTTTGATATGGGTGATATACGTGTTATCCCTCACTTGCTTCATGATAAATACTTAAACGAAGCTACTTTAGCAAATTGTAGAAAAGCATTATATCAAGATGAAAATAGTGCTTATGCTGTTAGCCCACTTACGATTACTGAAGATGTATTGCATGACTTTTATGCTGAATTTCCTGATAAGGGTATTTTTGGTATCGGCGGTGATCACTCAGTGAGTTACCCATTAACTAAAGCCTATTTACAAGCTAAGAAAAAACGTGGTATCCGCGCAGCGATTATCCACTTTGATGCTCATACGGATTTATTAGTTGAACGTTTGGGCATTGATTTATGCTTCGGCTCTTGGTGTACTCATATTCTTGATGATTTACACGAGAATCATCATTTAATTCAAGTAGGTATTCGTTCAAGCGGTCGTCCTAAGTCCCATTGGGAAAGTACATTTGGCGTAAAACAACATTGGGCTCATGAAATACGAGAACATGGTGTTGAGCAAATCATTGAAAACATTTTAGCACAATTAGAAAATGAAAATATTGATGAGCTTTATGTAAGTTTTGATATTGATGCCTTAGATGAAAGTGTTGCGGCAGCCACAGGAACGCCTGAACCAGATGGCTTGTTTCAAAATGAAGCGATGGAAATCCTCCGTATTTTAGCATCAAAATACCGTATTACCGGTGCAGATATGATGGAAATAGCACCATTCACTGATAGTTCTGGCTTAGGCCAAGCAAGTCGCGATAAAACGTTATCTGCTGGTGCTGAGATATCTGCATTTTTGCTTACAGAAATGGCTAAATAGCCACCTTTCCTAAAATATATTCATTACATTTACATTTACATTATTGGTTCATTTCAATATTAAAAAGGCTCCCTAGGGAGCCTTTTTTTGATTAGTTTACAATATTGCTATGGTGTTATTGAAATAGTCGCGACTGTATATGAAGTAGCTAAGCCAGAAGGCGTTGTCACGGTAACCACAAGCGGTCCTGTTAATGTTTCGTTTTCAACACCTTTCACTGTCACAGAGAAGTTAGTACCTCCATTATAACTAGAATTCGGCCAAGTATAAGTTGCTATACCTACAGTCGATCCTACAGCTGCATTGAAAGTAACTTCAGTACCAGCAGGCATAGGTTGGTTATGAAAGTCTGCAATTGTAACCGAAGCAGCCCCTGTACCATCACTTACAATATTTATATTATCTCCATTAGTAGGAAAGTTAGTGACAAACCTAGGGTTACTACCAGACATCACTAATACCAAAGAGCCTCTCACATTGATAGACTTATCAGTAGAGCAATTATCAGCATCACCACATAATGAACCGTTGTATTGGCTATCTTGTAAATCGAAGTCGTTACTTGAGTTGAAATCATCGAACTTCTCTTGTTCACCACCTGTTTCCCCCCCCTCTCTTTCTCCATCTGCAGCTGAAGGATCAGGGTTATAAATACCATCTTCATTATAATCGACAAAAGACTCAGTTAAATCATAAGGAACACCATTTACATCGACCCCTTCATTACCATTATTCCCTAAGAACGCATCTTTCTCACTATTGTCATAAAGGCCATTACCATTAAAGTCTGGAAATGATTCTTCACCTATGGCAGTGGCCGAAATCGTTACTCTACCGCCATATTTTTGTGCCATAAAGTTGGTGGTTCTTGGAAAAGAACTATTTATTCTTGATGGGAACGTTGTGCCATTAGCGAGACCTAATTGAGCCAAAGTAGTACTCGTTCCACCACCATCTGCTATTTTAAGGTCTAATCGCGTTGGAGATGATAATAATAAATAACTACCTCCAGCATAAATGTACTCGGAAGCTACAATTGAAGATGTTGTTAGTGCAGTATTTATTGCAATAATTATCGCATTAGCACTCGCGTAATTGCTATTAAGGGTTACCGTGTCGGTACCATCAACGGTTTGCACATCAAAAGTAATATCATTAACTGTAAAATCTATGCCAGCAGAAATATTGCTAGTGCCTAAAACCAGAGGGGCACTATTGTAATAGGTGATACCATCCGTTACTCCTAAAACATCAAAGGTTGTAATCGAGCCGATTGACGCATCAGCAATAGTGATATCTAACCCTTCAGTGGATATAAGTTCAAATAAATCATCAAAACCTGATACGGCTTTAACCCCTGTATTTACAAGTGATGCATTAACTGAGGCTAATAATTCAGCCTTAGATGTAAAATTATCACTTAGTGACACATTATCGGTGCCATTTATCGTGGTTACTGAAAAAACAATTTGCTTCGCGGTAAAGTTATACCCTTTACTGATATCAATAATACTTTGAATAAGGGTTGGTCCATCATTAATTTCCCCTAATTCTTGTCCTTCTGGCCTTACATTTTGACTCGTCCAGATAACAGAACATACACCTTTAGTGGTAACGCAAGAATCTTCTATAGCCCCACCTTCAGTAGTAAAGGCAACAGCTGTTCCATCAGGTGCAGGGTTATTAAATGCATCAGCTAGCCTAGCGGTAATGGTTACTTCTGTACCGTCAATGTTCCAAGCTTCTGGATTAAAAACACTGGTCGATAAACTAAAGCTATCTTGATCTGGAATACCTGTAGAGATAACTAAAAGATTCGATTGGGTAAATATTGACTCACTCGCTAAGTCAGCCCTAACTCTTACACTCGTATGTACTGTCCCCGAGTTAATAACGGTTTGCACTAAACCATTACTATCGGTTTTAGCGCTTGTCGGGCTTAATGTTATACCACCTACTTCAGTATTAAGGCTAAAGTTGACATCTTTATTAGCAACAGGGTTACCATTTTCATCTAATACTTTAAAAACTATGATTGAACTTTCGGCTCCCCCAACTCCTTTTAAACTAATATTCTCAGGCGTTGCAGTAATAAATTCTATACTACCAGTTGCTGCAGACTCAACGATTACATTACCAGTAGCTGATAACAGCGACCCTCCCGTATTAGCGGTTGCGGTGATAATATCTGAACCTTCACAACCCTGAGCTAAATAAGTGCTTTGTGCAATACCGGCAATAGTTGCAACCGGTGAATCAATTTTCGCCGTCGCTGGTGTTAGGCCACTACAACCTGAGCTAAAGGTAACTTCAACAGTTTCTGTAGTAAACAATACAGCTGGTGTGCTGGGTGTAGCATTTGAGATATCCCAAATACTCACTGATAAACCTGCGGTAGCACCAGCAGAAACATCGCCAGCAGGTACACCAATTAAACCGTTAGGCAAACCTGTTACGCTATCTATAGCATTA
>Ga0209291_1000371_pt1 | contig 43358 bp, 33 predicted proteins | sample GOMGulsemesocosm_FD_184633 | JGI IMG/M metagenome (GOLD analysis project Ga0209291, IMG submission 184633) | Methane-oxidizing microbial communities from mesocosms in the Gulf of Mexico - GOM9B Gulf of Mexico (SPAdes) (version 2) | ecosystem: Environmental > Aquatic > Marine > Cold seeps...
TTTGTGGTTCTCCATTTGCGGTTATGATGATGTACGGTATGGGCCAATTCGTTGGTGCTGGTAAAGTCTTCGGTAAGGCTTTTATGCTCAAACTCGACGATCCTCAAGAGCTTATTGCAAAAGCTGTAGAGTTAGCTGATGCGGCGCGTAAAGGTGGTTTTCTAGCATTAGAAGAAGCTGAGATCCCAAGTCCGTTTATGCAAAAGGGCATTGATATGCTGGTCGACGGTCATGAGGCTGACGTGGTTAAAGCAACGTTAGGTAAGGATATTGACTTGACGCTCGACCGCCATAAGATCGGTTCTGGCTTCTTTAAAAATCTTGGTGATGTCGGTCCCGCAATGGGCATGATCGGTACGCTAATCGGTTTGGTAGCAATGTTACAAAACATGGACGATCCTAAATCGATTGGACCAGCAATGGCGGTAGCGTTATTAACAACGATGTACGGAGCGATGCTTGCTAACCTTATCGCTTTACCAATCAGCGCGAAACTTGAATTACGCGGTGCGGAAGAAGCACTTAACCAAACATTGATCCTCGATTCGATTCTCGCGATCCAAGATGGACAAAATCCTCGAGTTATCGAAGGCATGCTACAAAATTACCTAGCTGAGGGTAAACGCCCGGCGCCAGAGGAGTAATAGCATGAAGAATAGTGTGAGGCTCAGTGTCCTAATAATGGGAGTTAAATAGCATGAGTGATGACTGCCCTAAATGTCCTGATTGTCCTCCTGAAGGCTTGCCTGCCTGGATGGGGACATTTGCCGATTTGATGTCACTATTGATGTGCTTCTTTGTACTTTTGTTAGCGATGTCAGAAATGGATGTGCTTAAATTTAAGCAGATTGCTGGCTCAATGAAATATGCGTTTGGTGTCCAAAACAAAATCGAAGTTAAAGATATCCCTAAAGGGACTAGTGTTATCGCCCAAGAATTTAGACCGGGTCGTCCCGATCCAACGCCGATTGAAATTATTAATCAGCAAACGGTTGAAGTGACCCAACGGGAATTAAACTTCCAAGAAGGTGAAGACACTAATTCAGGCGGTAAGGAATTACAACGTGGTGACCAACGTGGTGCGGCAGCCGCTTCTGAAAGTGAATCTGAGGCGCAAAAAACAGCGGCTCAAGAAGAAACGAATGAGCAGCTAAAGAAAATTGCATTGCAAATGGAAAAACAAATTCAAGACGGTGCGATTGAAGTTGAATCTCTCGGTCAGCAAATTATCATTCGGATCCGTGAAAAAGGGTCATTTCCATCTGGTTCGTCAAATTTACAGCCACGCTTTGTACCTGTGATCACCGAAGTTGGACAATTACTGGCGGATATCCCTGGTGAAATCACTGTCTCTGGCCATACTGATGGTGAGCAAATTCATTCTGAGCTCTATAAGTCTAATTGGGATTTATCATCACAGCGCGCAGTTGCTGTTGCCCATGAGTTAGTTAAGGTGCGTAATTTCGACCCTACTCGATTACAAGTCGTCGGGCTTGCGAATATGAAACCATTGGTGGAAGGAACTGATGTTCAGTCTCGCCGTCGTAATCGTCGAGTTGAAATCGCGATAATGCAGGGTAAAGCCAAAGAGTCTAAGAAGATTGGTTTAACAGAGGAATAACACCTGGTCACTAATACCTGATGACCCATTACAATGAGCCGCAACAGTGCGGCTCATTGTGATGTCGGTGAACTACCAATTTGGTGATATATACGCAGAGGGTTATTGACTATATGGCTATAACTGCTGGTTTCGCCGCTAGCATCCAAGTCCTTTTTCCAAGGGCTATCTCTAAGGCGCTTCGCAAGAGACTATCTTCTAGCGCTACCTTCAAGTACAGACTCCAAGCGTTATGTTGAGCGAGTGATTAGCATCTTAGGCTTAGAGCAACTGCGTAATGTCATGATCAGTCAACAGCTGTGTTAATGCATCGGCTGTTATCGGTTTGGAAAACAAAAAGCCTTGGCCAAAATCACAACCTAATTGAGCAAGTAGCCTATGATGCTCATCGTGTTCTATCCCTTCAGCAACTACTTTCATGCCTAGCGCGTTAGCCATGGTAATTATCGCCTGGCACAGGGCGGCATCTTTGGAGCCTTGAGATAGTTCATTGACAAAACTTTGATCGATTTTAAGAAAGTCGATATCAAACTTTTTGAGGTAAGATAATGACGAGTATCCAGTACCAAAATCATCCAGAGATACTTCAATGCCATGACGTTTAAATGCGGCAAGTGTTGCTAATAGCACCGAGTTTGATTCCAATAACAATGTTTCTGTCAGTTCGACGATAATCGCCTTGTCACCAACTTGCTGCTCTACAAGGTAGGCTTGCCAAACATCGGGCTCAATGGCGCCGCTATGATATTGAACTGGCGATGTGTTGATTGAAATTTGAAACTTTGGCAGCAATTTTCGGCACTGTTTTACTTGTTCGACCGCTTGCTTAAATACCCAATCACCAATGTCATTGATTAGCCCTGTTTCTTCTGCAACAGGAATAAATTCAGTCGGACTGATCATGCCACGTGTCGGATGCTGCCATCGTATTAGCGCTTCTGCTTTGATCACTTTTTTAGTTTTTATGCAAACAATTGGTTGGTAAAGTAAGTGCAACTCATTGTTTTTTAATGCATGTCTCAAGTCATTACTCAACGCTATTTTCTCTAACGAGTCGACTTGTAGTGAGGGGGTGAAATATTGAAAATTGTTACGACCCAACATTTTTGCGTGATACATCGCCAAGTCGGCATTCTTTAATAGTTCAATATCGTCTTCACCGTCGTTTGGGCAAAAGGTGATGCCGATACTGGTACTGATATAAATGGTTTGATGTTCAATGGTAAAAGGGCGAGCTATTGCTTTAAGGATACTGTCGGCGACGCGTTCTACATCATGGTAATTGCTTAAATCGTTGACTATCACCGTGAATTCATCGCCACCGAGGCGTGAGACCATATCGATATCGCGGACACATTGTTTCAATCGCTGCGCCACTTGAATCAGCAATTGGTCGCCGGCATCATGTCCCATTGAATCGTTAATTTCTTTAAACCGGTCGATGTCTAAAAAGAGTAACGCGAGTAATCTATTGTTTCGATTAACTTTCTTTATTTCATACCCTAAACGCTCTTTAAACATGAAGCGGTTAGGTAACTCAGTCAGGCTATCAAAGTTAGCTTTGAGCCAGATGTGTTCTTCGGCAAGTTTTCGCTCGGTGATGTCCCTAAAACTCCAGAAGCGGCCGAGAAATGTATTGTCGTCGTGAAATAGTGGTGCCGAGAAACGTTCGAAGGTGCGACCATCAAGTAGTGTCATTTCAGCAAAACTTTGCATTTTTGGTTGTTTTTCGTGTTGGCGCATAACATTGATCAGTTCATTGGGCTCTTTGAGCCGTCTGATCATTTGGTAGACAACTTGTTTAGAATGTTTGGCTTCTAATTTGTTGTAATTTAATTTCCACATCTCAATCAGTTGTTTATTACTTGAGACTAATTGCCCGTTAGCATCAAAGGTAATAATGCCATCGATAGAGGCTTGTTGTTGAGTACGTAATATACTATTCATAAAGCGCATTTTATGGGTGGCTTTGCGTTGCGCTTTGAGTAGGCGATAAATGTGAAAAGTGAGGAGAGATACCACAAGCGCGCTTAATAGGATGATCGCGACAGATGATATAAAGCCGACTGATAATTTGTCATTGCTGTGAATGAATTTTCCGAAATCATAATGAGCTGGCAGTAGATCTAACTGCGCATATACATCGGCAATGTGACGCCAGCGCGTTTCTTTTGAGCTACCAATCTCGAGTAACTGTGGCTGAATAAGCTCGGTCAGTGCTACGGCTGCATAGATAATTTGCTCAAGGCTTTCTGGCGAGTTGTAATCCGATATTAACAATTGTGCTATCTCGCTTTGGTGCGCAACAGCGTATTTCCAACCTTTGATACTCGCCTCGACAAAGCGCTGTGTACGTTCACTATGATCCATTAATTCTTGTTCGGATGTGAAAATATTATCGCCATAAAAATTAATTCCAAAATCCCTTGGGGTATATGTATTGAATCTTAATCCGAGGTTTTTCAACAGATAAGGTTCATTTGGCGCAAAACTAGAAATGGCAGCAACGCTTGAGTTAACAAATTTCTGAACGCTATATTGCGATTGTTCATTATTATACGCCTCAGGACTAACGCCTTGGCGTTCTAGCATCGCTATTAGGTCGTGGGCGCCTTGGTATATTGCGGTGTCCTTCCCTCTAAGCTGGGTTAAGTTTGTCCCTTTTCCTGTTAGTAATACATAAGGTGAATGCTGATAGATCACTGCCAGCGTAACTAACGGCAGGCCGTTGGCATGTTCTAATAATAAACTGCTATCACCAATTCCATAGTTAGCGTCGCCATTAAGCACGTTACCGCTGACGTTCATACCGTTCCTTGCGGGAACAATGACAACATCGAGGCCAACATCCTGGTAGAAGCCTTTATGTTTGGCGGCATAGTAGCCAGCGAATTGAAAGTTGTGTTGATATTTTAATTGTAACGTAACAGTCTCTAGATTGGTGTTAACCTGCGCTTGCACGCTCATACAAAAGAGGGTGATAACCGTATAAACGATCAACCAAATAGCTTTTCCTTGCGACACATTAAACCCTGCTTGCTAATATTTGAAACATATTATAAAGCCAAAATGTTTTAGATATCAATGAAAAGTAGTCATATAGTGCTAGCTATTTGTTCTATGTCATACCCCACTCGTAACACTGAACTATGACCACTAATCAATTGATTTAACGTTTTTTCTATTGTGTAAATGACAGATTATTATTGACCAATGTCAACTCTTGCTGCAATGGAAACGAAAGGTCGTCATTCCATACCTCAATTAAGTAAGATTGCTGCGACGTGGTGTTGATGAACGTACTATCATAGTGGCCACCGTGCATTACACCGCGCATAATTCGGCTATTTGGATCTGGGTAATAATTGCCGTTATCGAGTTTCTGATATTGGGTATATAAATTGATATGACGGCGTTCTTGTTGCTGGACACTAATATTAACGGTTAATGAAACCTGTGACTTTGTGGTAAAACTAAAGTCTGGCTCAGCAACGAGTTCGTTAATATCAAGTTGCTCAGTTTCACTGCTATTATCGCCATCAGAGCTATTAGCGCTAGTGTCGTTTTGCGGCACTGGCGTGTTTACCGCACCGCTTGCTTTTTCTTCACCGCCACCACCACAGCCATTGAGTGACACTAAACAAACCGAGAGTACCAGCAGTAATGATGTAATTTTCTTTTGATTAGTAGTTAACATATGACACCTCGTTTATTCAAATAAATGGTTAGAGTCGGCTTGGTCTGCTTCATACCAACCATTATCTTGTGCCCCTTGGCTTTCGACAAACTGTTGGAATCGCGGATAGGCTTGTAAAATTGATTTTCGCTCACTTGGCCAGCTCCATTGGCCCGGGATCTCCATCGCCCAAGGTAAATTGTTGCTGGTTCTAAAATAACGATTTAATGTTGGGTCGCTGGTATCATCTTGCAAGCCAAAGAAATCACTATTAAATCGTGCCGTTGGTGCATGATCGGCAAGATGAATTTCTAGCGAGCGGCCAGGATGATTCTGAAATGTTTCACCATGATAAAGGTTTTCTGTCGCAAAAATGAATGGGTCAAAGGGAGCGCTTGGCATTTCGGCTAATGAAACGGGTGTAATAAATGGAATGCTTATTTCAAAATCAAACTGTTGTGCTTGGTCACAGCCTATTTCTGTGCGATAAAAAACACAAGAACTGTTGACCTGCTTCCATAAATCTTGGCTGATAGCAACCACTGCATTTGGCTGTTCTGCTTCTAAGATTGGCCACGTATCGCCGCCGTGAGTGCCACTATACTCTTGAGCAACATTGTTGTGTAACAGACGCAAGGTCTGCTGATTAATATTGTCGGTCTCGATATCGAGTAATTGGACTGCGAAGCCGTTGTGATGGTAACCACCAATCGCTTGAAGTTCGCCGCTAATGTCCACCCTAATAACCTCATTATCGCGTATTACCTCAGTGGTGCGATAGCGCATTACCACATCATTCATGTCATAATCTTCACTTTCCGGCCATTGATCTTCATAGGCCAGTGTTACCCAACCACTCTCACTCGGATAATAACGATAACTTAAATTGGCACTAGAAATTTGGATTGGGTGGTCTTCCACTTCACCGCTGGTGCTGCCGCCAAAGTAGTCTAAATTACTTTGTTGACTAAAACGGAAACGACTCCAGCTACTACCTACATCAGCATCAATTGGCACGCGTATCGCGAGCATGTTAGCCCCAGCGTTAAGCGTGATATCGATAATCGATTGCTCACCTTCATCGCTGAAATCGCCATCGCGATTCCAGTCAAACCATGCGCTTAGCGTTCCGGCGCTAGAAGCATAGACACTAATGACTGAATCTAGCCCGCCTTCAAGGGCGGTAACGAAGTTGACGCCATCTTCGTCGTCATAACTTTCACCATTAGCGATCGTTGTGTCATCTGAGTCTGCACCTTGATAACCGTCGTAATCACCGTCGGGTGGTGCGAGGCCCAAGTAGGTCACATTATCAAGCTGGTGGCGGGCACCATTATCCGATAATAGGGTGCCATAAGTGCTAGGGGCATCACCGAAATCAATCGTCGAGGGGATATCCTCATCAATCAATGGTGCCGAAGCGCAGCGCGCGCCATCGTTTTGGTTAGAGTTTGGACCATCAGCAAACTTAATCGCCGATACATCTAATTCACCCAGTTGTTGTTGGGTGGTTGCCAGTGTCAGGCTGGATAAATCGATACGATAAATTTTTCCATCTTGGTTACGCGACAGATAAAAATAACCATTTTTATCAAAGTACATGGCACCAAAAGTACCTGTCTCTCCGGTATTTCCGATGGTGAAATGGCTCCCCGTTTCTGGGTTTATTTGATATAAATCACCACTATTGTTATCGACGCCATATAGTTTTCCATCATTAGGGTGAAAGGCAAAATCAGTTAAATTGATGGTGGCACTGCTTGTGATCAATTGTGCCGTCAGTGGGGCGCTATCGTCTTGGTCGAGTGGGCTTAAGTCGACTTTATAAAAACCGGTATTTTTACGATAGAGGTAATATGTGTGATTGGCGACGTCACCTACATAAAACGTTTTGTTTTGTGGTAGGCCACTAAGGTTGAGGTTTTGTGCCTGAAAATCGCTGCCAAGACGGGTCAATTGAAAGTGGGTGGTATTAAAGCCGTATATATAACGGTCTTGTTCGTTAAAACCAACACCATTGATATTGGCACTGACACCAACATCATCTTCAATCAATGAGTAGTTCCCAGTCACTAAATTGATGCCATAACTACTAACAGGATTACCTTGAAAGAGAAAGGCCTTGCTAGGGCATTGCGTGAACGGATCTGCTAAGGTCGTCGTAACATTGAGTGAAAGCAACGCTGCGGGTAGCCACAATAAATATTTAGTTCCCACAAAATGTAGTCTTTGATTGAGTTTCATAATAAATCCTTTTTATGTGTTATCCGCGCCAATGGCGCTGTCGTGAATAGGAGATACTATGGGTTATATTACAAGCGGCGTGCCAACTCGCCATTTTGTGTTAGATAACTGTTTCTAAAGGGTTGTTTGGAAAGGAGATAAAAACTGTCGTATAGCGAAAACCAAATGCTGTGCAATCTGCAATGCAATTTGGAATGCAGTCACCATTATAATGCGCTTGCCGTGTTATCTTGCACGGCAAGAGCGTATTAATCTAACCTTCGCTGCTCCAACGAAATATTCCTTTGAATTACGAAAAACGCATGAATACGTCCATGTAAGCTCTGATTTTCGTCCCTGAAAATAGGTTTTCTCCATTTCAAAGCAATATTTCGTCATTAAATTGTTCTGTAAATTTTAGGCTATAGAGCTTGAAGAGGTAAATTGCCAGTTTCTGTGCATGTGAAGAAAAACATCATTTTCATGCTTAACCTTGGATGGTTATGTTAGGGCAATGCCGGGAGCATATTGCCGAGACAAAAAATAAGCCTCCATGGATGGAGTTACGGCGTTTTTTTGTAATATGTATGGATTCTGGCATGCGATAATTATAATGCGCTTGCCGTGTTATCTTGTGTAAAGTTCACATTTTCGGCGCTATTACTTCTTATCCCAAACCGCTTTAGGTATAATGCGCGCCAATTGACTATTGAGCGTGTGAATCATGAAATTTATCCTAAAGTTTTACCCAGAAATTACCATTAAAAGTAAATCAGTGCGCAAGCGGTTTTGTAAGTTATTACAGTCTAACGTCCGTAATGTATTGCGTCGTCACGATGAAACGGTAACGGTTCAACTCGATTGGGATAAACTCAATGTGGCCACCACCGATGACAGTAAGCTAAATATTGACCGTCTGATAGATGCGATGCAGTGTATTCCAGGTATTGCGCATATTCTACAAGTGACTGAACATCCATTTACTGATGTTCATTCGATTTATGAAACGGTGGCGCCTATTATGGCGCCGATGATCGAAGGTAAAACTTTCTGTGTTCGCGTAAAACGTGCGGGTGTCCATGACTTTACTTCTAACGAAGTTGAGCGTTATGTCGGTGGTGGTTTAAATCAAAATTATCCATCAAAGGGTGTGAAATTAAAAAATCCTGATTACACGGTGAAAATGGAAGTACGCGATGCGTCGTTGTACGTTATTGCTAACCGTTTCGAAGGTATTGGCGGTTTCCCACTACCTGCTCAGGAAGATGTTTTAAGTCTAATGTCTGGTGGTTTTGATTCTGGTGTTTCAAGCTACATGATGATTAAAAAGGGCGCTCGTACCCATTTCTGTTTCTTTAACTTGGGTGGCGCCGCTCATGAGATTGGCGTTAAGCAAGTATCTTATTATTTATGGGATCGATTCAGCGCATCGCATAAAGTGAAATTTGTTAGTGTACCGTTTGAAGGAGTGGTTGGCGAAATTCTAGAAAACGTTGAGAACGGCCAAATGGGCGTTATCTTAAAACGGATGATGATGCGCGCCGCTGAACGTGTTGCTAAAAGAATGGGTGTACAAGCGCTGGTTACTGGTGAAGCGCTAGGTCAGGTATCGAGCCAAACATTAACGAACTTAAGCATTATCGATAAATCAGTCGATACGTTAATCTTACGTCCATTAACGGCATTCGATAAACAGGATATTATTGATATCGCCGCTAAAATTGGCACCAAACAGTTTGCTGAAGTAATGCCTGAATATTGTGGTGTTATCTCTAACAAGCCAACGGTGAAAGCGGTGATGGAAAAAATTGAGGCGGAAGAAGCTAATTTTGATTTTGGCGTATTAGACAAAGCACTTGAAGATTCGGTGATGATCGATATTCGTGATATCGCTAAAGAAACACAAGAAAGCGTTAGTGAAGTTGAAACGGTTAGTGAATTTGGCGTTGATGATATCATTTTAGATATCCGGTCACCTGAAGAAGAAGAGAACAATCCGTTAGATTTCGATGGTGTTGAAGTTACGCATTTACCGTTTTATAAATTAGCGACTAAGTTTGGTGATCTCGACCAATCTAAGCAATACCTATTTTATTGTGACCGCGGTGTCATGAGTAAGTTACAAGCGTTGTTCTTAATTGATCAAGGGTTTAGTAATATCAAAGTTTACCGCAAATAACGTCCAATATTGCTTTAAGCGGTCAATTTTCTCGCTGGATTGGTTGTAAATTTCAAGGATGAGATTTACAACCCGATAACTACATCTCCATCCCTGAACGCTCCAACTACCTTTTGAGATAAAACTATGAGTTTTTCCACCTTAGGCTTAAGCCAACAAATTCAAGCAACCATAGCTAAGCTTGGTTATGACACGCCAACACCGGTACAAACACAAGCTATACCTATGGTATTTGCTAAGCGTGACGTCATGGCTGGTGCGCAAACAGGCACCGGTAAAACAGGGGCATTTGCGTTGCCGATCATTGATATGCTTAGTAAGACACCTGCTCAGCCGAATGCTGTACGTGCGTTAGTACTTACTCCTACGCGTGAGCTGGCACAGCAAGTCGCCAAAAGTTTTGTTCAATATGCTCAAGGAACAGAATTAACTGTTGAGTTGGCCTATGGTGGCGTCAGTCTTAATCCACAAATTAGTGCCTTAAAGAATGGGTGTGATGTGCTGGTGGCGACGCCTGGTCGCTTGCTTGACCTATTATTCAAGGGGACTTTTGATCTTGATGCGCTCGAGCACCTAGTGTTTGATGAAGCGGATCGGATGCTTGATATGGGCTTTATGGTGGATATTAAGCGGATCTTAAAACGTGTACCAGATAGCCGTCAAACAATGCTGTTTTCTGCGACGTTTGATCAAGCCATTTTCGAGCTAAGTAAAACGTTACTCAATCAGCCTGAATTGATTGAAGTGGCGCAGCGTAATACCACGGCGAGTGAGATTGAGCAGATCATCTACAATGTAGATGAAGATAAAAAGCGCGAGCTGACCTCTTTTATGATTGGTTCAAAGAATTGGCAGCAGGTGCTTATTTTTGTTCGCACTCGCCAAGGCGCCGAAGCGCTCGCCAAGGAAATGTGTAAGGATGGTGTTAAGGCACAATCTATCCACGGCGATAAATCACAAGGGGCGCGCGATAAAGCATTAGAAGAATTTAAATCAGGTAAAACACGCGCCTTAGTGGCGACTGATGTCGCTGCGCGTGGTCTCGATATCGAGCAATTAAATTACGTGATCAACTACGAACTTCCTTATATCGCGGAAGATTATATTCATCGTATTGGTCGTACTGGACGCGCTGGTAACTCGGGTCTTGCCGTCTCTTTAATGAGCCTTGATGAAGAATGGTTGCTTGAAGAAATTGAAAATATTCTCGATACTAAATTACCACAAGCTTGGTATCCAGGTTATGAGCCAGATTTAAATAAGACACCGAGTAATAATAAGAACTCAAAGTCTAATCAGAAGCGCCGTGCTAAAGATCGCGCGTTTGGCGATAAAAACCACGCCAATAAACGTCGTAGTAGTGGGCGCAGCAACAGGAGATAATCCTAAATATAGTGTCTAGCTTGATGAATACGTATGCAAGTAGCTAGGCACAACCAACGACTAACGATATTATCATCTGTAATTATAATAAATATATTTGCGATGAGGTATCGATGTTAAAGCAAAAGCCCCAGTTAAATTTTTGGCAAATTTGGAACATGTGTTTCGGATTTCTTGGTATTCAATTTGGTTTTGCACTGCAAAATGCCAACGTTAGCCGAATTTTTCAAACCTTAGGGGCGGATATCGATGATATCCCTATCCTATGGATTGCCGCGCCACTTACCGGTCTTATCGTTCAACCCATTGTCGGTTACCTCAGTGACAAAACATGGAATGGTTTAGGCCGCCGTCGTCCTTATTTTCTGTATGGCGCTATTGCCGCCTCGCTCGCTATTGTCGTTATGCCACACTCCCCAGTGCTGTGGGTAGCTGCTGGTGCGTTGTGGATAATGGATGCGTCGATAAACATTACCATGGAACCATTTCGCGCGTTTGTGGGTGACATGCTGCCTAAAGAGCAACACGCCAAGGGGTTTGCGTTTCAAAGCTTCTTTATCGGTGTCGCCTCGGTTATTGCTTCTGCGCTCCCTTGGTTGTTAACGAATGTGCTTGATGTTAGTAATACCGCGCCGGCAGGTGAGATTTCAGACTCGGTCCGTTATTCATTTTATTTTGGCGCCGCGATGTTTATGCTCGCCGTGCTGTGGACCGTCTATTCAACCAAAGAATATAGCCCTGAACAATTAGCCGCGTTTGAAGACGCTAAAGACCAATCACGCCAAGCCGCTGAACAAACACCAGCGCGTAGTGTGACGCAATATACCCGTGGAGCGATTATTTGTTCGGCTATTGGTGCTGGTTTTTCCGTCTTTATCATGAGTAATGAATTGGCTAAAGAGCTCTACCTGATTGCTGGTGGCTTTGTCGCTTTTGGACTGATTCAAACCGTTACGGCGGTGATGCTCAATAGCCGAAAAACTGACAATGCGATGTTTGAGATTGTTACTGATCTGTTTTCGATGCCGGGTGCGATGAAACAGTTAGCAGTGACTCAGTTTTTCTCATGGTTTGCATTGTTCGCGATGTGGATCTATACCACCTCCGCGGTCACCAGTTTTCATTATAATGCCACCGATACTAGTAGTGCTGCCTATAACAATGGTGCTGATTGGGTCGGTATTTTATTTGCTTCGTATAATGGTTTTGCGGCGATTGCTGCGATACTGATCCCCTTTGTAGCGGCCAAAGTCGGGATGAAAAAATGTCATATGATCAATCTTACTTGTGGTGGATTAGGGCTGATATCGTTTATCTTTATCGATGATCCGCGTTTTCTTATCATACCGATGATTGGTGTCGGTATCGCTTGGGCATCGATTCTATCATTGCCTTACGCATTACTTTCTCATGTCTTACCTGCGCATAAAATGGGTATTTATATGGGGATTTTCAACTTCTTTATCGTGTTACCGCAGTTACTTGCGGCAAGTATTCTTGGACCGCTGGTACGTGAACTGTTTGATCAGCAAGCTATTTATGCACTCGTGCTTGGCGGTGGGTCGATGATCCTCGCTGGTATTTCAGTGCTATTCGTTAAAATTGATGATTAAAAAATATAAAAAATGGGAGTTTTACGTGAACGTTAAACCTAGCTATCTATCTTTAGCCATTGCGGCATCGTTAGCCATAAGTGGCTGTAATAATGACTCAGTGCCTATGGCTGAGTCTACGCAACAAAGTGCGCCAGGCGCGCCGGGCGCACCATCGACGTGGGCATACTCTGGTAAAACAGGTATTGGTACGTCTTACGAGCAATACAAAGACGGTGCTTACAGCGATAATGCGGCGACAAATAAAGTCTCCAAAGTGTGGTTTTCGGTGGCCCAAGGCATTATCACTGAAACGATGTTTGGCTTAATCCATCAGGCTCAAATCAAAGATTTACAGCTCGTTATCACGGGTAACGGTTTTGTTGATAATGAGAAAGATGACACCATTTCAACGATTGAATATTTAGATACCGATGAAGCGGGGCGTCCGACGTCATTGGCTTATCGCGTGGTAAATAAAGATAAAGAAGGTAAGTATCAAATAGAAAAGCATATTTTTACCGATCCGGATAATAATACGCTTTACGTTAAAACACGCTTTACCGCCTTTGAAGATAATATTACGCCGTATTTAGTGGTTAATCCCCACGTTAACAATAACGGTAGCAACGACAGCGCCACAGCAACTAACTCAACACTTCACGCTAGCGATAGCGGCACGCACATGACGATTGTCAGTGATAAGAAATTTGTCAAAACCTCGGTTGGCTTTATCGGTCAATCTGATGGTATGACTGATTTAGCCGATGGCACCATGGATTGGAGTTACAGTGACACTGGCAGCGATGTTGGTAATGTTGGTTTAACGGCGCAGTTCGCGACGGTTAATACCGATGGCGCGGCATCGAAAACAGTTTCATTTGATCTCACGCTCGGTTTTGGTTATAGCGAACAAGAAAGTCAGCAAGCTGCTAATGCAACATTGAAAAGCGGATATAACAAAGTATTAGCCCACTATAATGGCGAAGGTGATGCGATCGGTTGGAATGACTATTTAACGAGTCTATCTAAACTTGATGCAATGATAGCGGCGACTACCGACAACGGTAAGTTGTTATTTACCAGCGCGATGGTACTAAAGGCGCAGGAAGATAAGACTCATGCCGGTGCTTTAATTGCGTCACTGTCTAACCCTTGGGGGGACATAGTGTCAGCCGAGCAAGGTAGCACCGGTTATAAAGCGGTATGGCCTCGTGATTTTTACCAATGTGCGATGGCTTTATTAGCGTTGGGTGATACCCAAACACCATTAGTCTCTTTCGAGTATCTTGAAAAAGTACAAGTGGGTGATAATTTTGCTGAAAATAAAGGCGATGGCGGTTGGTTCCTCCAAAAAACACATGTTGATGGCACGCTCGAATGGGTTGGTGTACAGCTTGATCAAACCGCAATGCCGATTATGTTGGCGTGGAAATTATGGCAACACGAGGTCTTAACCAGTGAGCAAGTGACCGCTTGGTATCACAAAATGCTTAAACCTGCTGCCAATTTTTTGGTCAAAGGCGGCAACGTTGAAATCGATTGGAATAAGATCACCATTACGCCTCCGGCGACTCAACAAGAACGCTGGGAAGAGCAATCGGGCCATTCACCATCAACCACTGCTGCGATCATCACTGGCCTTGCTGCCGCTGCTGATATCGCAAAATTAGTTGGCGATGATGCAGGAGCCAAACTGTATCAAGAGACGGCGACGCAATATGCCGCTAATATTGAAAAGCTGATGTTTACCACCAAAGGTGATCATACAACGGATGATGACAACGGCCAGTATTTCGTGCGTTTGAATAAAATTCTCGATGTAAACAGCGATGAGAAGCTAGGAGATAACAACGGTAAACCCGGTGTCGATAAGAAAAGTGTTATCGACGGTGGATTCCTTGAATTAGTACGTTATGGTCTGCGCAGCGCGGACGATAGCGGCATTGTTGAAACGCTAACGGAATACGACAGCAGCAACATTGAGCACAACCTACGCACTAAATATGAGTTTAGCTTTGCTGGCGTTGCAGGGACATTCCCCGGCTGGCGCCGTTATGGTAACGATGGTTATGGCGAAGAAACCCTAGCAGGTGTTGCTTATAATGGTACTGGTCGCAATACTCCTGAGCAGCGCGGACGCGTTTGGCCATTTTTCACGGGTGAACGTGGCCATTACGAGTTAGCGGCCGCTAAACTTAAAGAAGGCGCGCTAAGCGCTACAACCATTGATAAACTACGTCATACTTATGTTAAGGGGATGGAGTTGTTTGCTAACGAAGGGATGATGCTTCCAGAGCAAGTGTGGGATGGTGTTGGTAGCAATACAACCTATGGTTATGCGATGGGGCAAGGGACGAATACGGCCACGCCATTAGCATGGACCCATGCTGAATATATCAAGCTGATTCGTTCATACACCGACCAGCAAGTGTGGGATAATTACAGCGAGTTAACCCAGCAATTTCAACGTAAATAATAATGAAAGCCACGATATGTTCGTGGCTTTTTTTTTAAGGAATATGCATGAGCACATTAAAAAAATCATTAATCGCGAGCTCGTTAGTTTGTTTGTCACTAACTGGTTGTAGCGATGATGCAGCCGTTACAAATGTTGTCGCACAGGACACTGTCGCGCACTCACCAATAAAGCAGACCCTGCGTATCGCCAAAGACACTGTCAATTATCTTGACCGGGACATCCAAGACGACGTATTTTATTTCGTGATGCCAGACAGATTCGCCAATGGCAATACCGATAATGATTTAGGCTCTAAGACATTAGCTATATCGGCAGGCGGTTTCGATCCGAGCGCAAAAGGGATGTATCACGGCGGTGACATTCAAGGACTAGAACAGAAATTACCTTATCTTGAATCATTAGGGGTGACGGCTATTTGGTTAACGCCGATCCTACGTAACCAAGCAATGCAAGGTTCAACATCCGGTTATCATGGCTATTGGGTACTCGACTTTACCCAAATAGATCCGCACCTTGGCAGCAATGATGATCTTAAGTCGCTCATCAAAGCCGCGCATGACAAAAACATTAAGATATTTTTTGACATTATTACCAATCATACGGCTGATGTCATTAAGTACACCCAATGTCACGGTGATGATGGCTTGCAATGGCTAGTAAAGGGAGATGAAGATTGTCCGTTTATCCCACAGGCTTTAGTGGACGCCGGACAGAGCTATACCACCGTTATACCTAAGGGACAGGAGAGTCTTAAAATACCCGCATGGTTAAACGACCCTAAATATTATCATAACCAAGGTGACTCTAATTGGGTCGGTGAAAGTTCGGTCCGTGGTGACTTTGCGGGGCTTGATGATGTCAATACCAATGATCCACAAGTGGTCGCGGGGATGATCGACATCTTTACTCACCTGATTAGTGAATTTAAACCAGACGGTTTTAGAATCGATACCGTTAAACATGTGAATACTGAGTTTTGGTCGCAGTTTGCACCGGCATTGGTTAAGCATGCAAAAAGTGAAGGGATTGAAAAATTCTTTATGTTTGGTGAGGTGTATGATTCGACCAGTAAGGTGCTAAGCGAATATACTACGAAAGGGAATATGCAGTCGGTGCTCGATTTTGGCTTCCAGAGCGCCGTACAGCAAAGCTTAGTAGACCAAAATGGGACTGATGTATTTAGCGCGTTGTTTGCAGGCGATAGTGATTACAAAGATCACGACAGTGATGCTAATCAATTGCTCAACTTCACTGGCAACCATGACATGGGCCGTTTTAGCTACTTCTTAAAATCAAGCGAACATAACTACGACGAGCATCAAATCATCGCGCGTAATAAACTTGCTCACGCGATGATGTACTTTATGCGCGGTGTGCCAATTATCTATTACGGTGATGAGCAGGGCTTTGTTGGCGATGGTAACGATCAGGCCTCACGCCAGGACATGATGCCATCAAAAGTTGCTAGCTATAATGACGATGATCTTATTGCGACCGATGCCACTACTGCTCAAGATAATTTTGATCGTAGTCATCCGTTTTATCAAGCGTTTGCGCACTATGCTGACCTGTATCATCAAGAGCCAGCGCTACGATATGGCCAACATAAAACATTATATGCTCAGGATACCCCGGGTATTTTTGCATTATCTCGTACCTTAGTTGATGGCGAACAAGTCGTGGTGGTATTTAATACCAACGATAATGCAGAGCAAGTCACATTGGACGCTAATTCAAAGCGCTATAAAGCGATATATCAGGCTAAAACAGCACAGGGTGGTCATCAGTTGGATGTTAGTGATAAAACGCTAAAAATAGCTGTTCCGGCGCTTAGCTTTGCAGTCTATAAGGTGATTTAGTCAGTGAAATTCTTTATTAATAATATGTTCAGTGAAAGGCAAATCGCTAAACTTTAAGCGCGGCTATCCCCGCTATTTATCGCCTTAAATTTTAAATTGACCAATGAAAAAATCAGGGATGATTTTTTAGTATTTGCCGCAGGACGCGGATCAAATACGGTATTGAACAGTCAATTTACCATTTAAGATCAGCGATAAATAACCGGGTCGCCTTTGCAAATAACATCCCTGTTATTTGTCCTTCGGACCAGCTAAAGCTGTCTTAAAATTTTCCAGAAATTTTAATCTTTTGGATACTTTTTCTTTAAGATGCACAAATCGGTCGGGAACCGATTTGAACAGCCGACGGCTGGCCCGTAGGGTGAAATACACGGACGTATTTCATAAAGAAAAGTATCTGGTGTGCATACGCTATAGCTGATTAAAAAGAGAACATTAAATAGCACATCAAAAATGCGATAAAGCTTGATTTTCTCTCTTAACGGACTGGAATTAAGGGTGTAAAGGTCGTTGTTTGAATCGTTACACTAAATCTAGTAATCGAAAAAGTTATAAAAATTAACTACCGCAAGATTTACGTATAACGACTTTAGCTGGCATCACATGCGAGCTTATCTCGGTATTGCCAATCAGGCTAACCAGATTATCAACCAATAACTTGCCGGCAAGATTTGTGTCTTGACGAATTGTTGTCAGCGGTGGATGGGTGAATTGAGCGATAGAAATATCATCAAATCCAACCACCGCAATTTTGTCAGGCACAGCCACGCCTTGCTCTTCCAACGCTTTAATCACGCCAATGGCGATAAGATCGCTGGCGGTGACAATGGCATCAACGTCTAACTTGTTTTTTAATAGCTCTAATGTCGCCAAATATCCAGAACTTTCGGTAAAGTCGGCATCGAGTTGGTAGGTATGACGTGTGTCTATTCCTGCTTCATTTAATGCCTGACAATGACCTTGGTAGCGCTGAAGAAATTCAGGACTTTCCGGCGATGCCTGGCCAATAAAGGCAAATTTTTTGTGGCCAAGATCAAGCAAATGTTTGGTGATGTCAAAACCACCTTGATGATTATCACAACTGACGGAAACAGCGTCCAGATCATTGACGGGCGCGCCCCAAAGAATAAAGTTGGTGTCTTGCTCAATTAGTTTTATGAGCTTCTCTTCATAAGCACAGTAATCACCATAGCCCAGTAGAATAATACCGTCTGCCTTGTGACAATCTTCAAAGTCGGCATGCCAATCATCACTCATTTGCTGAAAAGACACGAGTAAATCATAGTTTGCTGTTGCGCAGGCACGAGTAATACTACCGAGCATCGACAAAAAGAAAGGATTGATATTAGAGTCATCACTACTGGGATCTTCAAATAGCAACAACGCGATTGTATTGCTGCTTTGAGTGCGAAGGTTACTCGCATTCTTGTCGACTTTATAATTAAGTTCTTTAGCAATCGCCTGAATTTTTTGACGTGTTTGGTCACTAACCAGTGACGAGCCGCTGAGCGCTCGAGATACAGTAGATTGTGAAACTCCAGCCTGATAGGCAATGTCAAAAGAGGTCGCTTTACTTTTCATTATAGGATTTAGCATTTATTGACTCAATTGTTGGTCATCATAACGCAATAGTGAGATAGGTCAATTAGTGATGATTAACTAATTGACCATTTATTATCGTTATCACTAGCTTAGGAGGACTCGAAAGCGTATTAAGCTGGTTGTTTTACGCGAGAGCCAGCCAAACCATAATAAGCAATATAGACATAACACAGGCTTGGTAGGATAAAGGCCAACTGTACGCCGATGAAATCAGCTAAAACACCCTGTAGCAACGGGATGATTGCGCCGCCAACAATGGCTAAACATAGTACGCCAGATCCTTGGCTAGTGTGGTGGCCAAGCTGTGAAAGACCGAGGCTGAAGATGGTAGGGAACATGATTGAATTACACAGCCCGACTAATAAAATAGCCCACATCGCCAAACTGCCTTGTGAAAATACGGCAATAAGCACAAACAACGTCGCCATTACGGCATTAAACGCGAGTACCTTTCCGGCAGCAATTTTCTGCATCACAAGTGCGCCAGTGAAACGACCGACCATTGCGCCGCCCCAATAGAACCCGATATATTTAGCGGCTTGAGATTCGCTAAATCCCATGATGTGTTCTTCACCAAGGAAATTAATCAAAAAACTACCGATAGAAACTTCAGCGCCAACGTAAACAAAAATTGCGAGTGCGCCTAGCATTAGGTGACTGTGCTGCCATGCACTACCCGAACTCTCGTTAGGGGCTTGTTCGATGGCTTCGATGGTTGGTAATTTCAACGCACTAAAAATTGCGGCCATCACTAACAAGGCAACCGATAACATAAGGTAGGGCATTTGAACCGCGTTTGCTTCAGCCAGACGATCGGCATCTGTGATATTACTCGCATCAGCCACAACACCTGAAAGGATCAGGACGGCACCTAAATAGGGGGCAACAGTGGTGCCAAATGCATTAAATGCTTGGGTCATGTTTAAACGACTCGCTGCCGTTTCCTTTTTACCTAAGGCCGTAACATATGGGTTTGCTGCGACTTGCAATAATGTAATGCCAGAGGCTAATACAAATAACGCGCCTAAAAATAATTCATAGCGCTGATAAGCCGCCGCGGGGTAGAACAAGGCACAACCAACCGCAGCAATACTCAGACCGCCAACGATTCCTTGCTTGTAACCAACACGCTTTACAAGTGCTCCGGCAGGTAATGAAACAATGAAGTACGCGCCAAAGAAACAAAATTGAATCAACATCGCTTGGGTGTAATTGAGTGAGAAAACGTTTTTAAGGTGCGGGATTAAAATGTCATTAAGACAGGTAATAAACCCCCACATAAAAAATAGCGATGTCAGGCTTGCTAATGCAAATGTATAAGATCCATTATCATTGCTCGGTGTTGCGACTACATCACCAGTTTGAGAGATTGAGGCCATTGTTTTTCCTTTTTAATTATTATAAAAAAGCCCGCGATTAAGCAGGCTTTTTTGGTGTTTAGGTTTAATTGAGGAGCGCGTAATAACCACTGTAAGGCGGTATTTCAACACTCTCGCTTACGCTATCAAGTTGACTTGCATCGAGCACAAAAGGTGAGGCATCCAAGAATTGCGATACTTGCTGCTGCACCTTATGCGACACGTCATAATCGTTAAAGTTAAAGGCACACAATACGCGTTGTGGTTGACCATTAACCTGTGCGCTACGAATGAACGCTAACGTATTATCTTGGCTATCCAAAAATTCGATCTCACCCGCCACGATCGCTGGGTATTGCTTACGCCACTTCATGAACGCACGGAAACTTGTTAGCACCGAGTCAGGGTTGTGTTCTTGCTGATCAACAGCGAGATCGCGATGGGCTTGTGATACTGGCAACCATGGTTTAACAGCCGAAAATGCGCCGTTTTCACTGTCTTTTTGCCACGCCATTGGCGTACGACAACCATCGCGTCCCTTAAATTGTGGCCAGAATGTTATGCCGAATGGGTCTTGAAGTTCTTCAAACTTAATATCACTTTCTGTTAAACCAAGTTCTTCGCCTTGATAAGTACAGATACTACCACGCAGAGAACCTAGCATTGCCGTTAGCATTTTTGCTAGCTGAGGCGATGGCTTTTCGCCACCCCAACGAGTCATTACACGCTGTGCGTCATGATTACTAATCGCCCAGCAAGGCCAACCATCCGTCATTTGCTCTTCGAGTGATGTTAAGGTGCCTTTGATGTAATCGGCAGAGAAATCATCGGTTAATAGCTCGAAGCTATAAGCCATGTTTAAACGCTTATTACCGTGGGTATACAGCGCCATGTCTTTGAGTGAATCTTCAGAAGATACTTCGCCTAAGCTAACAACATCATCATACTGATTAAACAGCACACGTAATTCTTCCATAAAGCCAAGATTTTCAGGCTGCGTATTATTGTAATAGTGATATTGAAACGCGTAAGGGTTATCTTCACTAAAACCGCGTCCTGTACGTTCATGCGGCGGCTTAGCCGGGTTATCTTTTAGCGCTTTATCATGAAAGCAAAAATTAATTGCATCGAGTCTAAAGCCACCAACACCTTTGTCGAGCCAAAATTTAACGTTGGCTAATACGGCCGCGCGAACTTGTGGATTATGGAAATTCAGATCAGGCTGGTCGGTCAGGAAGTTGTGGAGGAAATACTGACAACGACGTGGCTCCCACTGCCATGCCGTGCCACCAAAGATCGACATCCAGTTGTTAGGCGCTGTGCCATCAGGTTTGGCATCAGCCCACACATACCAATCAGACTTGTCATTAGTCTTGTCTTTCTTCGACTCAATAAACCAAGGGTGCTGATCGGAAGTATGACTCAATACTTGGTCAATGATTATCTTGATATCAGATTCATTGGCGCGAGCTATTAAGCGGTCAAAGTCATCCAAGTTACCGAAAATAGGGTCTACATCACGATAATCACTAATATCGTAGCCAAAGTCAGCCATCGGTGATTTGAAAAAAGGTGATATCCATACCGCATCAACGCCAAGCTGCTCGATGTAATCGAACTTTTTGATAATTCCGCCTAAATCACCAATACCGTCATTATTCGTATCCATAAAGCTACGTGGGTAAATTTGGTAAATAACGGCACCTTGCCACCAAGGAACTTGTTCCATTGAAACCTCAATCTATTATTAGAGCAGCCAGCATAAATATTATGCAATAATTTATGGGTGCATTTATTAGTTGCTAGCAGAATACGATATCCATACTAAAATGTTCAATAGGACTGCATACGTATGCATAAAATCGGATGTTTTACATAAAATCATCATTTGGAAGTAAGTCTAATTAAAACATGAGGTTAACGTGGTGGTAAGGTGCTTTTTAAGCGCTTTACGTCAGCGTAATATGTAACTAAAATGTTGCGTGAAAACATTGAATACGTATGCATAAGGTTGTTTAGCTAATCGGCAAGAGAGTAGTATCGCCCTATCCAATAAAAAAAACGCTTTGGGTGAAATTTTTTACAATATTTTGCTTAAAAAGTACACAATATATAATAGATGGAGAACTACATGTCGAATTTTAAACCGAGCCTTATCACGCTGGCATTAATATCAAGTGGTGTTGCGTTTAGCATGCCTCTATATGCAGCAGAAGATGAAGCCGCTAAGAAAGAAGCAGCACAACAGGAAGTTGAAACGATTGAAGTCACAGGCTTTCGCCGTAGTATCGTTCAATCAATGAATACTAAGCGTTTCGCTACCGGTGTTGTTGATGCTATCTCTGCGGAAGATATCGGTAAACTACCGGATTCTTCAATTGCTGAGTCACTTGCCCGCTTACCTGGCTTATCTGCACAGCGTCTTGACGGTCGTGCAAGCAAAATCACGATTCGTGGTTTCGGTGAAAATGAAAGTGGCTCAACCTTTAATGGTCGTGAGCAAGTTTCTATCGGTGATAACCGCGGCGTAGAATTCGATTTGTACCCATCTGAAATTATGAGTGGCGTTACTGTTTACAAAACCCCAAGTGCAAACCTTGAAGCTGAAGGTATTGCCGGTGTTGTTGATATGCAAACGGTTAAGCCGCTTAGCAAAGATTCTTTAATTCAATTTAATGGTCAGTTCGAACAAACGGGTTTTGATAAACTAAACCCAGACGGTGACGATGCTGGTTTCCGCGGCACATTCACCGCGATTGAAAAATTTGCTGATGACACCATCGGTGTTGCATTCGCTTATTCTAAAATGAGCTCGCCAAACCAAGAAAAACGTTGGAATGCTTGGGGTTACCCAGAATTGGACCATGAAGGTCAAACTTACTCTGTACTCGGTGGTGCTAAACCATTCGTTCGTAGTTCAACATTAGACCGTGATTCAGCTTTAATCGTTATTGAGGCGTTAGTGTCAGATTCTGTTCATATGACATTTGATGCATTACACGTTGATTTCTCTGATGAGAAAATTTTACGTGGTATCGAAGTTCCATTTGCTTGGGGGCAAGGTACCGTAACTGGGACTGCCGTTGATGCGGCTAGCGGTTTCATCACACAAGGTCAAACTGAAGGTCAGCGTGTTGTTGTGCGTAATGACGTTGAAAACCGTGATGCGACAATGCAATCGTTTGGTTTTAACACTAAGTGGGATGTCAATGATTCACTAGTATTAGATTTTGATGCCAGTTACTCAAAAGTAGAACGTGAAATCTACAGTATCGAAAGTTACTCTGGTACTGGTCGTGGTAATGACAACGGTGTTGCAGACAATCTAGGTTACACCTTCAACCAAGGCAATACTGGCGCTACATTCTCTCATGAATTAGATTACAGCGATTACAATCTTATCCAACTAGGTGGTCCTCTAACGTGGGGTTGGAGTGGCGCGTTAAACGAAAAGTTTAATGTCGCTGATGACGGTAACCCGTACCAGAACACTGCACAAGATGGTTTCATCAATACACCTAATGTTGACGACGAACTAACGGCACTTAAAATTGCTGCAACACAAGCAATTGACAGTGATTTCGTTAGTGCGATTGAGTTCGGTGTATCGTATCGCGAACGTGAGAAAACGAAAGTATCTGAAGGTTACTTCATGACACTTAACGCTTTCCCTGGCACCCTTGTTGTTCCAGAAGAGTATCGTGAAGGGACTGTTTCATTGGATTTCATCGGTATGGGCGATATGATCGCTTATGATACCCGTGGTCTAATCAATGATGGCTACTACAACCTAACAGCAGAAAGCTTAACGAAAGCAGATCATGCGACTAAATCTTGGACAGTCCAAGAAGAAGTGACATCAGCATTTGTACAAGCCAATATTGATACTGAAGTGTCTGGTTTAGCGTTAACCGGTAATATTGGTTTACGTTATGTGCATACAGAGCAATCGTCTCAAGGTAGCACAAGCCAAACTATCAACGGCGTAGTTTCTACTTTACCAACAGATTTGAGCCATAGTTATAGCGATTTCCTACCAAGCTTAAACTTAACGCTGCAATTAGATGAACAGCAAACATTACGTATCGGTGCTGCAAAAACGCTCTCACGTGCACGCATGGATGAAATGAATGCTTCAGTTTCACTAAACGGCAGCACAATGCCTGACCAATACGGTAACTACCTGTCAATTAGTGGTGGTAATGTTGAACTTGAACCGAAAAAAGCCATTGGTTATGATATTAGTTACGAAAATTACTTCAGTGATGAAGGCTATTTCTCGGTAGCCGTGTTTAGAAAGGATTTACAAAACTGGATTTTTGATGGCAATTTCTCTGTCGATTATACTGGCATTGATCTGTCAGCTATCGACGGTCTTCCGCAAGACGATTCCATGAATATTCCTGCAACGGCATCAGGCTCTGGTAAAGTTAATGGTGGCGAAGGTAGTTTAACTGGGTACGAGCTAGCTGTAACACTACCGTTTAACATGTTCTCTGATAGTCTTGATGGCTTTGGTATGATTGCTAGTTACACGGGGGTATCATCTAATATTAAAGATCAAAATGGTAATGAATACCAGTTACCAGGTCTTTCTGAAAGTATTCAAAATTTCACTGTTTATTTTGAACGCAACGGTTTCCAAGCACGTGCTAGCATGCGTAAGCGTGGTGACTTTAAAGGTGATGTATACGGTCAAGGCTTCGATACTGCGCAGGTTGATATTCTTGGCGAAACAATTTGGGATGCTCAAATCGGTTATGACTTCACTGAAGCGGGTAGCGAAATGTTTGACGGCCTAACAGTGAGCTTCCAAGTGCAAAACATCACAGAAGAACCGTTCACATCGTTACAAGGTGACAACGCACTTCAAGTACGTGATTACCAAGACTACGGTCGTAACTTCTTACTAGGCTTTAGCTACAAGCTATAATCGTTTAGTCATTGGTTAATCAAAGCTCTTGTCATGAAAATGCCAAGAGTTTTTTTTGTTTAAATATTGAAATTATATCAGGTAATATCACCGTTATAACTTTGTGGTTGGGACTATAAAATGAAAATATCTAACGTTGTGATCGTTGGTGGTGGTACCGCTGGTTGGTTGACAGCAGCCTTGTTAGTGAGAACACTAGGTAAAGGGCTCAATATTACGTTGGTTGAGTCTGATCAAGTAGGCACCATTGGTGTTGGTGAGGCAACGATTCCTCCGATCGTTGATTTCAATCGCGCACTTGGCATCGATGAGCAACGATTTTTAAAAGCAACTAATGGTACGATTAAGCTCGGTATTGAGTTTGAGAATTGGACGGCTCAGGGCGAGTCTTATATGCATGCGTTTGGTAGCGTTGGCAAGAACCTCGCCTTTTGTGATTTTCACCATCTGTGGCTCCGTAGCCGCGCGCTGGGCAATGTTAAATCCTATGGCCACTATGCCCTCAATGCTCGTGTCGCCGCCGCCAATAAATTTGCCAAGCTCAATAATATTCCCGGTACTAACTTACCGGGCATCGCGTATGCCTATCATTTTGATGCAGGGCTTTATGCCAAGTTATTACGCAGTGTCAGTGAGGAGCAGGGGGTTGTGCGCACACAAGGCTTTATTGAGCAAGTGACGACTGATGATGACAGCGGCTTTGTTAAATCATTAACATTAGCTAATGGCAAAGTAATCACCGGCGATTTGTTTATTGATTGCTCTGGCCTCGCTGGATTGTTGATTGATAAGGCGCTCAACACAGGCTTTGAGGACTGGTCTCATTATTTACCTTGTGATCGGGCTGTGGCGGTGCCATCGGAATCGGCTCCAATGATTAAACCCTACACCCGTTCAATCGCCCGCACTGCGGGTTGGCAGTGGCAAATACCGTTGCAACATCGCATGGGAAATGGCCTTGTCTATTCAAGTAAGTACATCAGCGATGACGAGGCAACGGCGCAATTACTCGATGGCCTCGATACGAAGCCATTGGACTCACCGCGGGTTATTCGCTTTAAGACCGGTCGCCGGTTAAAGCAATGGCACAAAAATGTCGTGAGCATTGGTTTATCAAGTGGTTTCTTAGAGCCGCTTGAGTCAACCAGCATTCATCTTATTCAAACCGCTGCTACCCGTTTGGTGAAGTTTTTCCCAAACAATGGCATTAATCAAGTTGAAGTTGATGAGTTTAACCGCCAATCGAAAGCGGAATATGAGTGTGTCCGTGATTTTATTATATTGCATTATAAAATCAATCAACGCCAAGACACTAAATTCTGGCGTGATTGCCAACGAATGGATATACCGCAAACGTTAGTAAACAAAATAAGACTATTTCGTGAGACAGGGAAGGTCTTTACCAACGTTAACGAATTGTTTAGCGATATTGCGTGGCAGCAAGTGTTAATAGGGCAGGGGGTTATCCCCCAAGATTATCATCCAATTGCTGACACATTGACAGAGCAACAAGTCACTGAATTGATGAATAACCTCGATACGTTAATCGAACGCACTGTCAAAGACCTGCCAAGTCACCAGCAGTTTTTCGCTTAACTGGCTGGGTAAGTCAATTCCCGCTGATGAATAGCCTGTAACAATTGGTTGTTGATTGGCGTCGGAATAGCCAAGGATGCCCCTTGTTTTACCACGTAACCGTTGATGAAATCAATTTCAGTGGCGCGTCCAAAAGTTACGTCCTGATGCATTGAAGAGAAATTATTCGCGGTTTTCTCTATCACCATATCGACGTTGTCACGTAGTGTTTGGTAGCTTAAATCGAGATTAAGCGCCGCCGTTAACAAGCTTATCTCTTCTATTATTCGGTCTATTTGTTGGCGATAAGGTTGCTGTGATAGCGCGCCGTTGTTGCAATGGTGTAATGCGGTGAGCGGATTGATGGCACAGTTTATCGCCAGCTTCGTCCACAAGGCCTGCGTGATATTCTCAACATAATCTACCGGTGCCAATACTTGATTAAGTAAATGGCTAATCGTCTTGGCTTGAGCAACGTTATGACGATTAAAGCCGCCGACGATGGTATTTCCAATCCCTGTATGAATACATTGATTTTCTTTGATCAAAGCGGCTTGGCTAGTCGTGGCTAAATATATTTGATGACTCGAATGCAATGAAAGTTGATCCGCGGCCCCTAAACCGTTGTGCATCAATACAATAGGGCAATGGCGTAAGGTATCAAGGTAGGGAGATATCGCGGCATTAACTTGATAAGACTTTGTCGTCACAATGACTAAGTCATTTGACGGTGGTAATTGGTTAGATAAGTAGGGGATTGATTGGTTTAATATTAAGCCATCGGCTGTCAGTAGCGGCATCGGTTGATGATTATCTCGACGCCCAACAAGGGTGACCTGATAACCACAATCACTTAAGTAGTTAGCCCACAGAGTGCCAATAGCCCCACACCCTATTATGGTAATATTACGCAATGTTGTTACTCATTTTCTTACGGATAGCTGGTATTAGGGTTAATAAGTAGAATAATACAATGCCAGCGGCATCAGCCACAACGTCATCAATGCCGCCTGAGCGGTAAGGGATAAAATGTTGGATACATTCGACTAACACCCCGTAACCCAGGAGCGCGAGAATTTGAATGGGGCGGCGCCAGTTTGTTGCTTTAAAGAGCAGCAGACTGAGGGTGAAAAAGACAATAATATGGCCAATTTTATCGCTGTTTGGAATGTTTTGTGGCAGGTTTTGCGGGCTAAAAAAAAGGTAAGAGCAAACAACGACAGCGGCAATAAGGTATCCGATAAAGTGGAGAGGATTACGCCATAGCTTAAGTATTATTATTCTCACTGAATTTCCTTTGGTAACTTGTTAAAATTTTGATCTGTGTCTATTCTTTATATGGCAATAGGGTGGTGTGTTCACGGTTTTTAAAAAGGACGCTAAATTCCGACCTTATATCAATTACATCAAGTAAATGCTCTTGTTGTGCGACGGTAAAATAAACGAGAAAAGGTGTTCATTGCTCCAGACTGAACATAAGCAACGCAGTTATCGTTAATTTTAACCAGTGAAAGTGGCAAAATATTTCGTGTAATTGGTATTAATCACCAAAATGTTAACATATTATTGATATGGCTTTCGAGTGTTATGACCAACAACAGTCCATGTTATGAGATTGATACGCAAGAAAATGTATTGGCGGTTAAGTTGATGCATACTTGGGATCTGTCAATGACAGCGAAATTTTGTACACAAACAAGTCAAACCGTCAGTGCGAATATGAACAGGCGATGGGCATTAATTGCAGACATATCCCATTGGTGTTTGAAATCAGAGTCGGCCTGTGAATTTATTTTTGAGCACCACAAAGCCTGTATCTTACAGGGACTTTCTCATCAAGTATTGATTATGCCCAAAAGCTCCTTAAAACGCTGGCGCATAAAGGCTTTTGTCAGCAGTGATTACGGGATCAAAACCTATTTTGCGGAAGATGAGTTTGATGGCGTAAATTGGCTACGGAGTAAAGGCTTTAAATATTCCGGATTTTCGACTCAACTCGCTGTTTTTCATTAGCGTTGTTCTATTAAAAACTGTTAATATCATTCCAAATTTATATTTGGAATAGTTATTATGCCCTCATTTGACGTTGTCTCAGAAATTGAAATCACCGAAGTACGTAATGCGGTAGAAAATTCAACCCGCGAATTAGCCACCCGTTTCGATTTTCGTGGTAAAGAAGCTAGCTTCTCGCTATCAGGTGAAGTTGTTACCCTAAAAGCGGAAGATGATTTTCAAATTAATCAGATGTTAGATATATTGCGTGCTAATTTAGTACGCCGTAACGTTGACACATTGGCAATGGAAGTTGACGAAAAACCAACACATACCGGTAAAACATTCTCATCGAACGTTAAATTTAAACAGGGGATTGAGCCCTTGGTTGCTAAGTCATTAGTGAAAGAGATTAAGGTCAGCAAAATTAAAGTTCAAGCCTCTATTCAAGGCGAAAAGATCCGTGTCACTGGTAAGAAGCGTGATGATTTACAAGCCGCAATGGCGTTGATTAGATCGAGCGATAGTGAGCAGCCTTTTCAATTTGATAATTTTAGAGACTAATTCTCTGTTAACTGAGTGGTTCAATGACCCGTTTATCTCTTAAAGAAGCAATCTTTAATCGCCGGATGTTAATCTGTATTTTCACCGGTTTTAGCTCTGGACTGCCTTTATTTGTACTGTACCAGTTGGTTCCTGGCTGGTTACGTTCAGAGGAGGTCAGCTTAGCAGAAATTGGCTTGTTTTCCTTGATTGGCATTCCTTACGTGTGGAAGTTCCTATGGTCGCCTTTATTGGACCGTTTTGAGCTGCCATTTCTGGGGCGGCGTCGTGGTTGGATGTTGTTAACTCAGGTTATATTACTGATCAGTATTGGGTTATTCGGTTTTGTCGATCCAAGTTTAAATATATGGTCGGTCGCTTATCTAGCCGCCGCCGTTGCATTTTTTAGCGCCAGTCAAGATATCGTGGTCGATGCGTATCGCCGTGAGTTACTCTCAGATCAAGAATTGGGGTTGGGTAATTCCCTCAATGTTCAGGCCTACCGCGTGGCCGGCCTTGTGCCGGGTTCCTTAGCGTTTATCTTAGCCGACCACTTACCGTGGAATATGGTATTTATGATCGTTGCCGCCTTTATGTTTATTGGTGTAGTGGTCACCTTGTGCATTAGCGAAGCAAGGATTGAGCATGATGCACCTAAGACGCTAAAAGATGCTGTAGTACTACCGTTTAAGGATTTTATTGGCCGCAAAGGACTTAAAGCCGCATTACAAATTCTAGCCTTTTTATTCCTTTATAAGCTTGGTGATAGCATGGCAACAGCGCTGCAAACACCGTTTTTTATTGATATGGGGTTCACTAAAACCGAGATTGGCGTAGTCGCTAAATCATCGGGGTTAATCGCAATGATGATCGGCTTAGCGATTGGTGGCTTTGTGATGCTTAAGTTAAGTATTAATCGCGCACTATGGCTTTTTGGCGTGGTTCAAATCGCTAGTATATTAGGTTTTGCAGCGCTTGCTGAGATAGGCAATAACGTCTATGCCTTAGCGTTTGCGATGGGTTTTGAGTATTTAGGTGTTGGCTTAGGTACGGCGGCGTTCGTGGCATTTATGGCGCAACAAACGAATCCTACGTTTGCCGCCACACAGTTTGCGTTGTTTAGTGCGTTGACGGCACTTCCGCGCACCTTTGCTAATGCAACGACAGGTTATATTGTCGAATCGATTGGCTGGACTGGTTTCTATTTTCTTTGCGTCGCCTTGGCAGTGCCAGGCATGCTAATGCTATTGAAAGTTGCGCCGTGGAATGAAAAGGTCAATGACTAAAAGGGTCAGTGGCTAAAACCAATGAACCGGCGCAACGGATGTATAATCTATGGTCTAACCCCAACACAATTTGCTGGTGCGACGTTAGTTTTTTGTTCTAAGTAGAGACAGCATTCTGTTAACTCCGCCCTTAAGCTTTGGTCGGTGTCGAGCACCTCTTCATCACTTGATTGAATCACATAAAAGGCATGCCAAAACACTCGTTCATACGGAGCGACATTACATGACTCATCGATATCTATGCGGTTCCATTCTTCAAGAATGTCCCAAGCAAAGAGTTGAACCTCGCTAAACGGCACGGAATTAGTGAGAACTTGATTGATAAAGTACGCAAACTGGCGTGCTTTCTGACTGATAAATACCTCGGGCGTCACTATGTATATGCTCAAAATGTTTCTCACTGTGTCACTGAATTTATTCAGGCAAAATTGTCGCTTGCTTCAAGTAAATCTTTGTAAGCGGAACATCTTGCCAGCCATTTGAAGAATTGTACCCTGTTGGTAGTGTCATTATTTTTACTAAGGTATCCATTCCTTCGATGACTTCACCAAATACAGTATAGCCCCATCTGCTCGAGTTTGGGTTTAAATTACGATTTCCACCAATCTTGACGTTGAAATAAAATTGACGAGAGGCGCTATGTGGTGCTCCTTCTCTGGCCATTGCGATGGTACCGTAATCGTTGGTTAAACCATTACCCGATTCATTGACAATTTTATTATCATCTTTCTTCTGGGTCATGTCTTCCATTACGCCGCCACCCTGAACAACGAAATCTTTGATAACCCTATGAAATAACGTGTTGTCGTATTCTTTGTTCTTCGCTAACCACAAAAAATTATTCACGGTGATTGGCGCTCTTCGACGGTCGAGTTCCACCACAATGTCACCGTGGGTGGTTGTTAGTTTAACCTTGGGAAACGAGTTGCCCGCTTGGATGTCTGCGCCATTCATAGTGGCAAATGCATTAAACGTGCTTAATAACGACAGTAATAATATTATTTTTTTCATCGGAGTCCTGCTACTGGCTTAAAAAGGTGGTTAGTTCTTGATCATTTGCGATGTCATCGAGCATCTGACCAAGTAAAATATTGAAGTCTCGTTCAATGACGACTAAATCTGCGCGAAAAGGTCCGTAACTATTACCATGACGCTTAAAGGTCTTCTCTAATGTGCTACTTTGATTGCCGATGACGACTTCTAATTCAAGTTTACTATTGTTGATAAACTTAAATAGATTTTGCTCAACTTCATTACCCAGTTGCTTGATATTAACGCGGTAATTAGCGCCATTTAGCCTGATTCTTTTTGCACTTAAGCGTGCTGCTAGGCTATTTCGAATGACGTCGATTGGCGAAGTATTGCTATTGACTGTCTCAACGGGCTCTTGGTTTGGCATTGTGGTTATCAAATAAGGATGTGCGCGCTGATCTTGAACATCAAGCTGTGACGCTAACATATTATCGCCGGCATTAAGTGTTTGACCTGGCGCCACAATAAACTGCGTAGGCGTTTGACTGCAGCCTGCTAATAATAATATCGAAAGCAAAAGGTATTTCATGACGATGACCTATTTAGTTGATTCTAAAATAACGAATTTTTGATTAGAAGCGATCGTGATGCAGTTGTCAAAAATTCTTTGTAACTTAATATGGTATCCCAAATGGCGATTACCAACGATGCGAAATTTACCGCCACGCTTTAGTGTGCGATAAGCATCATTAAACATTTGCCATGCGATATGGTCGGTTACGGTAGCTAGCTGGTGAAATGGCGGGTTACATACGATCAAGTCAGCCTGATCGTAATCATAATCGCTGAGACAGTCATGCCAGTCAAATTCACAACGTTGGTCATTATTCAGATTTTTTTCGGTATTGAGCTTAGCGCTAGCAACGGCCATGTAGGATTCATCAACAAACCGTACACTTGCATTTGGGTTTTTAGCGGCAACACTCAGTCCCAATACGCCGTTACCACAACCTAAATCAATTGCGTAGCCATCGTGAAGGTCACTTGGGATATTCTGTAGCATTAGCTGCGCACCAATATCGAGTTTGTTATTGGCAAATACGCCAGCATAATTATCGATAGTAAAATTATGCTGCGCAATGGGCCACACCATTCTTTTTGCAGTGAAGTCTCTAGTGGGCTGCGCGGCAAGCTTTTGTGATTGTGAAAAAATTAAGCGAGATTTCTTTTTTGCTAAGGATGTTGTCGTGGTGCCAATGAATTTTTCAAACAAAGCCAACCCTGAATTATGGACATCTTTCGCCTTGGCAAAGCCGATGATAATTGCTGATGAAGGGACCGATGCCTGAATCATTGCCAGCTGTTGCTCTAACATCGCGATGCTTTTTGGTAATTTTATTAATACCAGGTCAATGCTTGATGGCGCCAATGTCAGGCTATCCAAGTAGGTGATGTCGGGGGTTAACTGATTATCTTCTAAATTATTCTCTGTTGCGCATTTACTGATGTAAGAGTCAGACTGCCAATGCAATTTATATTGTGATAACGCACATGCGAGCGTACCAAAAGTGTCATTGATAACAAGGATATTAGCAGCTTCGCTAAGTGCGAGTGACGCAACATGTTGTAATACATATTCGTCGCTACTGTCCCATGCTTGAAGATTATCGTCATTCGAAATAGGAAAGCGATTAAGTAATAGTTGTTGCTGATTGATATCGAGTAATGTATTCATGGTATATGCACTTAGCTAAAATTATGGCGCTATTGTCGCAAATAAACGTCGAAGCTTCAGTTTTTTTTATCAAATGAGCAGGGAATAATCCAATCTAAACCCATTAATCAATCGCCCATCACCGTTTTTCGTTGAGAGACAGTTTTTTTCGCCGTGTTTATTAAGATTTATCTGATTTTTTAGCTAAATAATTAGCTTGGTTTTGTTTATATTCTAGTTGATTGATATTAATGCTATTTTGTGATTAAATTCTCAGTAATTATATTGGGGACACAGTTTATGTTTAACGGGTTATTAATGAGGAAAACTCCTCTTACTGTAGCGGTATCCATAGCAACGTTAGGTTGCACCAACGCCTATGCCTTTGCTGACGATGATGTCAAAGTATTACGTAGTCTATCGTTGGTATCACAACCTGCGGTAGCCTCCCCTGATATGCGAGATGGTGCGGTTACCTATGCCCCTAAACGCGTTGGACAGTCGTCCCTTTTTCACAATGATTTAGCGCGAAAGATTAATTCGTACCCTGGAATGTTTGCAGTAAATACAATCATTAATGGTCAAAATCCGACAATAATTAATAATTCTAGCCCGTCACAAGGGGCTGTGATGGTGGTGCAGGACGATCAAAGCGTACGGCCATTGCCTTATCTCGACCATTCATTACTCTCAATCTCTCGGTCAACTCGAGAGGTATATAAGTTTGAACAACCTGATATTAGTGCGCTGCCATCTGGCCTAGTCGGTGGCTTAGCGCTAGAAAATGCTGAAATCATTGAGCGCAGTTTGTTGGACGTTTCTGTCGGCAGCGATAGATTAACCGATATTAATATTGAATATGGTCACGAGGAAGGAGATTGGGGGCATGTCTTTCAATTTTCACATCAGCAAGTAGATAGTTACCGTCAAGCTAGAGAAAGCATTGATGGCGATATGAAAGCCAATGACATCCTGATTAAAATTGCCGAAAAAGGCAATATGTTACGGACCGCTAATCAGCAATTAACTGAATTCACCATTGGTTATAGCGAGTATGAAAATGACGAGAGTCGTTTTGGAATAGCCACGCAAGATATCAATGATAATGCTGATTTACGTTATAGCGCCACAGCATTGGATAACGAGAAAACAGAGAATCTCAAATTTGGCTTAAATCATAATGTAGCGTTAGCGACAGGAGAAATCGTTAAGACACAGGCATATTATGCCGATGGTCAAGCAAGTTTCTATCAGACGGCCAGCGTGAATGAGCTTGAAGGCGCTAATGCGGCGACGTTCCTAAGCAACTTCGAACGTGCACCAAGTTCCACGGCTGTAATAGCGAAAGACGCTTTAACGAGAGATTATTCTAGTGGTGGCATCAAGATTACGATGCATGAATCATTTGGCGAACACAGTGCTGCGTTAGGCGTTAATTATCATACTGAAACAGTTAATGACAATTACCATAGTGACGTTTATCAATTAAACAGTGATCTCTCGTTATCGTTAGTTAATGCTGAGGTAGATGCCCAACAATCTGAAACGTCATTAAATTCAAAATCGATATTTTTAACCGACCACTGGCGTAGTGGACCACTCGCGGTAAAGGCCGCGATAAAGCATGAATGGCTTAGCCGGGAACAGACACAAAATCAATCGGATAAAGTTTCTACTGACAGTCGTCATACCATCGGAAACATATCATTAGATTATACGCTTAATAATACAATGGCGTTGTTCTTGAGCGCGCAAGAAGGATTATTGCCAAGCAACAATTGGCTATTGCCATCGCAGCCTCAGACTTCGAGGAATATCAGAGCCGGACTTAATTATCAGCAACAAGACACTGCTTTCTCAGTGGTTGCGTTTAATAATGATTTTTACAATGTCTTTTCAAGGTGTTATACCTTTTCGCAGTGTTCTTCAGTCAATGGTGAGAGCCATGATATTAACATTCGAGGGTTAGAATTAACCGCAAACTATGTTGTTGATTTAGTAGATGGCTCGATCCCGGTTTCATTTGCTTATACCTACCGTGACCACGAATACAGTAGCGATCAGCAATTACCACAGCTTAACTTTTCAGCGATGGCTGGGGACGAATTAGCCTTTATTCCGAAAAATCAGTTATTCCTACAAGTAGGTTATAAAACAGAGCAGTGGAACATCGGCATGCAAGCGTCGTATCGCGGTGCACAGCGTCGGTATGCAGGCAGTATAGACTTGGCTAGTGCAGATTCATTAAATGATGTCACGCTGATCGATTTCTCGGCGAGCTATCAATTAGATAGTCGCCAAAGTATTGTCGCCACCTTGAACAATTTCACTGATCAACAATACGTTGAATCGGCCTTTAACGGCACCAATTTAATGGCCCAAGGTCGCTCTATTGTGATCGATTACCAGATGGTTTTCTAAGCCTCATCCGATCAGTGATGGTTTTTCATTCCTTAATTTGCGCCCGTACATACGGGCGCTTTTGATCCCGGTGAAAAAAAACACGGCTAACCATAAAAACTCAATTTTGATTTCAGAAAATGGCGAATTAATGCTAGAATTGCGCCCCAGTTAGGGTTTGCAGATAATTCCGGTTGAAAATTAACCATAATCATCAATGTACGCCCTAAAAATTTGAGCGCTATTGCAATAGTTACTACTTATAACTATTTATTATTATTAATATATTAGTTAGAGTAGTTTTATTGCTAAAAAAATAGCAAGCAACTGTCGAGCCTAACGGCTAATTCTTTCCGTTAACCAGTGCAAGTGAATATGATTACAATAAAAAAAGGTCTGGACCTTCCTATTGCAGGATTACCCCAGCAAGTAATCCATGATGGTTCGTCCATCAAACAAGTCGCTATTCTGGGTGAAGAGTTCTTTGGCATGCGTCCCACCATGAAAGTTCGTGTTGGTGATACTGTCAAGAAAGGTCAGGTAATTTTCGAAGATAAGAAAAATCCTGGCGTTTTATTTACTGCTTCAGCTAGTGGTGTCGTTTCTCAAGTTAATCGTGGTGCTAAAAGAGCGTTTTTGTCTTTAGTCATCGATGTACAGGGTAATGAACAAGAAACTTTCGCGAGTTTCCCTGCAACCGAACTTGCTCAATTAGAGCGTAGTGTTGTTGTAGACAACCTTGTAAAATCGGGTTTATGGACAGGTCTTCGTACACGACCTTTCTCTAAAGTCCCAGCGATTGACTCAACTCCTTCTGCTATTTTCGTTACGGTAATGGACACTAATCCATTAGCCGCTGATCCTAGCGTCATTATCAATGAACAGTCTCAAGACTTCATCAATGGGCTAACCGTGTTATCACGTTTAACCGATGGTAAAGTTTTTGTTGGTAAGAAACCGGGCGTTGAAATCCCTAACACTAATGTTGGTAGTGTTGAGCAACACGAATTTGCGGGTCTTCACCCAGCAGGTTTAGTGGGCACTCATATTCACTTCCTACACCCAGTCGATGCTAACCACACCGTTTGGACATTAGGCTATCAAGACGTAATTGCTTACGGGAAATTGTTCACTACCGGTGAACTATCCAATGAGCGTATTGTTGCGTTAGCAGGTCCTGGTGTTAAAACGCCACGCTTGGTTCGTACCCTTGTTGGTGCTAGCACTAACGATTTAACGGCTAATGAGCTTGTTGAAGGCGAACAGCGTGTTATCTGTGGTTCTGTATTGCAAGGTAGCATCGCCGCTGGCGAAGTGGCGTTCTTAGGTCGTTATACGACTCAAGTTAGCGTACTTGCTGAAGGCCGCGAGAAAGAATTCATGGGCTGGATGAAGCCGGGCAGAGACGTCGTGTCTGTTACCCGTTCTTACATCTCTCATCTTTCGCCTAAGCGTTTGCTAAACCTAACTACAACAACTAATGGTAGTGATCGTGCCATGGTGCCAATTGGCAGCTATGAGCGCGTTGTTCCACTTGATATCTTACCGACTATGTTACTTCGTGACTTATGTGCTGGTGATTTAGATGGTGCGCAAACACTAGGTTGTTTAGAGCTAGATGAAGAAGATTTAGCACTATGTACCTTCGTATGTCCGGGAAAGTACGACTTCGGTCAAATTTTACGTGACAGTCTAACGACTATTGAGAAGGAAGGTTAAGCAGATGGGCTTAAAAAATTATCTCGAGAGTATCGAGCCGAACTTTGAAAAAGGCGGTAAGTATGAGAAGTGGTATGCGCTTTACGAAGCTGCTGCAACTATCTTTTACACCCCAGGGTTCGTTAATAAAGGTAAGACTCACGTTCGTGATGGCGTTGAATTAAAACGTATTATGATCATGGTGTGGATGGCGACCTTCCCAGCAATGTTCTGGGGCATGTACAACATCGGCCTGCAAGCTAACGACGCGGTAATCGCTGGTATGGCGATGGGCGACGCGTGGCAACAACAACTATTTACCATGCTTGGTGGTGAATTAGGCGCAGCCGCTGGCTGCGGGACGTTGATGCTGTATGGTGCATTATTTTTCCTCCCAATCTATTTAACCGCCTTTGCGGTTGGTGGTTTCTGGGAAGTCTTGTTTGCGATGGTGCGTGGCCATGAAATTAACGAAGGTTTCTTCGTTACTTCTGTGCTGTTTGCACTTATCCTGCCGGCCACTATTCCATTATGGCAAGTCGCTATCGGTATCTCTTTCGGCGTTGTTATCGCTAAAGAAGTATTTGGTGGTACGGGTAAGAACTTCTTAAACCCAGCACTTGCTGGTCGTGCGTTCTTATTCTTTGCTTATGCACCTGATATCTCTGGTGATGCTGTATGGACTGCAATCGATGGTTTCTCTGGCGCAACAGCATTAAGCGTTGTGGCAAACGAAGGCATGGCAGTACTACAAGGCTCAATGACTTGGATGGACGCATTTATGGGTCGCATGCAAGGTTCTATGGGTGAAGTGTCTACCTTAGCAATCTTAATCGGTGGTGCATTTATCGTGTATCAACGCATTGCTTCATGGCGCATTATCCTCGGTGTGTTCTTTGGTATGATCGCAACAAGCTTATTGTTTAACGCAATTGCTTCAGATGCATCAACACCAATGATGCACATGGATTGGACATGGCATTTAGTCACTGGTGGTTTTGCCTTTGGTATGATCTTCATGGCGACTGACCCTGTTTCAGCTTCATTTACCAACAGCGGACGCTGGGCGTTTGGCGCATTAATCGGTATTATGGTTGTGTTGATTCGTGTCGTTAATCCTGCGTTCCCAGAAGGCATGATGCTAGCAATTTTGTTTGCTAACTTGTTCGCACCATTATTTGACTACTTTGTAGTTCAGTCAAACATCAAGCGGAGGGCTGCTCGTCATGGGTAATAAAGACTCTTTTGGCAGAACGTTACTGTTTGTATTAGTAACCTGTCTCGTTTGTTCAGTGATTGTTGCTGGCGCGGCAGTTGGCCTAAAACCACTGCAAGTTGCTAACAAAGCACTCGACAAGCAAACTAAAATTTTAGAAGCCTCTGGCCTTATCACTAAAGCAGGTAATGATATTCCTGCGACTTACAACAAATACGTCGAAGCTAAGTTACTTGACTTAAGCACTGGCGAATTTATTGAAGGCAACACCGATACGTACGATCAACGTATTGCTGCATTAAGCAGTGATACGAGCATTAATCCTGTTAATGATTACGCTAAGATCAACCGTCGTGCCAACCAAACTATCGTTTACTTAGTAAAAGATGATTCTGGTAAAACTGACACCGTTGTTCTTGAAATGCGTGGTAGTGGCTTATGGTCAATGATGTATGCCTTTGTTGGTTTAGAAACAGACCTTAACACCGTGAAAAGTGTTATCTACTATGACCAAGGTGAAACGCCAGGTCTTGGTGGTGAAGTTGAAAATCCAAAATGGAAACAACAGTGGGTAGGCAAGAAATTGTTTAACAACAGTGGCGACATCGCGATCAAAGTGGTTAAAGGTGGCGCTAAAGCTGGCGATATCCATGGTGTAGATGGTCTGTCTGGTGCAACGCTTACCGGTCAAGGTGTTGAAAATACCTTTGTATTCTGGCTTGGTGAAGAAGGCTTTGGCCCATTCATCGCTAAGTATAAAAACGGAGGGCTATAATCATGGCTGACACTAAAGAAATGAAAAAGGTTCTGTTTGCTCCTTTGTTGGACAACAACCCTATCGGTCTTCAAGTCTTAGGTATTTGTTCTGCATTAGCCGTTACTGGTTCGATGCAAAAAGCCTTGATTATGACGATTGCCGTAACCTTGGTTACTGCCTTCTCAAGCATGTTTATCTCAATGCTACGTAATCAAATCCCTAACGCTGTACGTATTATTGTGCAAATGGCGATTATTGCTAGCTTGGTAATCTTAGTTGACCAAATGCTAAAGGCATTCGCGTATCAGATGTCTAAAGAGCTATCGGTATTTGTTGGTCTTATTATTACCAACTGTATCGTGATGGGCCGCGCAGAAGCATACGCGATGAAAGAGCCACCATTAATGAGCTTCTTAGACGGTATCGGTAACGGTATCGGTTATGGTGCAATGTTAATGGCTGTTGCCTTCATTCGTGAGCTACTCAGTAAAGGTTCATTATTTGATGTCCAAATTATGCCATTGCTTCGCGATGGTGGTTGGTATCAGGCGAATGGTTTGTTAGTACTACCATTTAGTTCATTCTTCGTGATTGGCTTACTTATCTGGGCTATTCGCCAGTATAAGCCTGAACAAGTAGAGAAGGACTAGGAACGATTATGGAACATTATATTAGTTTATTTATTAAAGTCGTTTTCGTTGAAAACATGGCTTTAAGCTTCTTCCTTGGTATGTGTACTTTCCTTGCAGTGTCAAAGAAGGTTAGCACGGCCCTTGGCCTTGGTATTGCTGTTATCTTTGTATTAGCAATTGCGGTACCTGTTAACCAAATTATCTACCATGCAATCCTTGCTCCTAATGCGTTAGGCGAAGGAATTGACTTAAGCTTCTTAAGCTTTATCACTTACATCGGTGTCATAGCGGCATTAGTACAAGTGGTTGAAATGGTATTAGATAAGTACATGCCTGTTCTTTATAACGCACTCGGTGTTTTCCTGCCTCTAATCACAGTTAACTGTGCAATTTTTGGTGGCGTAGCATTTATGGTACAACGTAACTATAACCTTGCTGAATCAGTCGTATTTGGTGTAGGTAGTGGTGTTGGTTGGACGTTAGCTATTGTATTGATGGCTGCTGTGCGCGAAAAACTAAAGTACTCAGATATCCCTGACGGCCTTAAAGGCTTAGGTATTACCTTTATCGCAGCTGGCTTAATGGCATTGGGTTTCCAGTCATTTGGCGGTATCTCGTTATAATTAGTTGGGCTAACAAATAGCATTGCTGCTTGTTAGCCAAATTTAAAGGAAAAGTTTATGCAAGAGATTATTCTTGGCGTAACAATGTTCACTGCAATTGTACTAGGTCTAGTATTGGTTATCTTATTTGCCAAGTCTAAACTAGTATCAGACGGTGATGTTACCATTGCAATCAATGATGATGCTGATAAAGCAGTCGTTACTAAGCCTGGTGATAAACTACTTGGCACACTTGCCGCCAAAGGGATTTTCATCCCTTCAGCATGTGGCGGTGGCGGTACTTGTGGTCAGTGTAAAGTTCACATTCATTCTGGTGGCGGCGAATTGCTACCGACAGAAGAAAGTCACATTACCAAAAAGCAAGCCCGTGAAGGCGAACGTCTAGCGTGTCAGGTTGCTGTTAAACAAGACATGACGATTGAACTTGAAGATGAAATCTTCGGTGTTCAAAAGTGGGATTGTACTGTTCGTTCAAATGATAACAAAGCAACGTTTATCAAAGAGCTGGTACTCAATATCCCTGATGGTGAATCTGTGCCGTTTAAAGCGGGTGGTTACATTCAGATTGAAGCGCCAGCGCATCATATTAAATATAGTGATTTCGATATCCCTGCGGAATACCGCGGTGATTGGGAACGTTTTGGTTTCTTTGATATCGAGTCTAAAGTTGATGATGACACACTACGTGCTTACTCAATGGCGAACTATCCTGAAGAGGAAGGTATCATCATGCTTAACGTGCGTATTGCGACACCACCACCAAACAACTTAACGTTGCCTGCTGGTAAAATGTCATCGTACATCTGGAGCCTTAAAGAAGGTGACAGCGTAACGATTTCAGGTCCATTTGGTGAGTTCTTTGCGAAAGATACTGATGCTGAAATGGTGTTTGTTGGTGGTGGTGCTGGTATGGCTCCATTACGTTCACATATCTTCGATCAACTTAAGCGTCTTAACTCGACGCGTAAGATTTCTTACTGGTATGGTTCACGCTCATTGCGCGAAATGTTCTATGAAGACGATTTCAATGGCTTGGCTGCTGAGAACGAAAACTTCGATTGGCATATCGCATTAAGCGACCCACAACCTGAAGATAACTGGACTGGTATGACAGGTTTCATTCATAACGTATTGTATGAAGAGTACCTCAAAGACCATGACGCACCAGAAGATTGTGAGTACTACATGTGTGGTCCTCCGATGATGACGTCAGCGGTGATCAACATGCTTAAAGACTTAGGTGTGGAAGATGAAAACATCTTACTTGATGACTTCGGCGGTTAATCCCTGATGTTCATTAAGACACTTAAATGGCTGGCGCTTGTTGCGCTGGCCATTTTTTTATCTGGATGTTTCGACCAAGATAAACAGCAAATACAAGTGAAACTACAAGGGCGCACCATGGGTGTTGCTTACCATATTACGTATATTGATAGTGCGAAGAACAGCGAGAAAGTAGCGCGAGCTAGGAAAAAACAGATTGATGTTTTGCTCGAGATTGTTAACGATCAAATGTCGACCTATCGTGCTAATTCTGAGCTTTCTCGATTCAATCAATCATCAGCGATTACACCATTTGAAGTGGCAGAAGATACAGCGTTGGTGGTAAAAGAGGCTATTCGTTTAGCGGAGCTTAGTGACGGTAAACTTGATGTGACTGTTGGGCCGTTGGTTAACCTTTGGGGATTTGGTCCGCAGATGAAACCTGAACGTTTACCTTCACCACAGGCGTTGGCAACGGCAAAAGCGATGGTCGGCATTGAGCACCTTGCAGTCGTTGATAATACACTGATTAAAAGTAAGCCAGAACTGTATGTCGATCTATCGACCATTGCTAAAGGCTTTGGTGTTGATAAAATTTCGCGCTACTTAGAAGCTGAAGGGGTAAGTAATTACTTAGTGGAAATCGGTGGTGAGGTCAGGTCAAACGGCAAACCAAACCCGTTAAGGGATTGGATAATCGCGATCGAAAAACCAGTGTCTGAGCACCGCGCTATTCAACAAGCAATTTCGCCAAAGAATAATGGGTTGGCAACATCTGGCGATTATCGTCAATACTTTGAAGAGAATGGGCAGCGTTTTTCACACATCATTGACCCTGACACGGCGATGCCAATCGATCATAAATTAGTATCGGTAACGGTGATCCATCCATCGTCCATGACGGCGGACGGTTTATCAACAGCCATCATGCTAATGGGTCCTGATGATGGTTTAGAGTTTGCGCGAGCTCAAACCTTAGCTGCTTTTCTCATAATCAAGACAGACAAGGGTTTTGAGGAGGTGTATACTAACGCCTTTAAACCTTATCTAGTTGCAACACCGTAGGCATAATAAAATGATGATATTTGTATATACTTTCGCTGCTTTTTTTATTGTGATAGTAGCAATGGCAGTTGGTTATATATTCCAACGTAAAACGCTCGCTGGGAGTTGTGGTGGACTTGGCGCTATTGGTGTTGAGAAGGCCTGCGATTGTGACAATCCGTGTGATAAGCGTAAGAAGCGTGAAGCAGCCGAACAAATCAAGATTAGCTTAATTGAGTGATGTTTAGCATTCTCGATCAAAAAGCCCAGCATCGCTGGGCTTTTTCGTGTCAATCGGGTGGGTAACTTAAGAGTGATACTCTTTTGCTGCAATGAGGGTATTCTCAATCAGTTTTGCTACGGTCATTGGACCTACGCCACCTGGAACCGGCGTGATAAAGCTCGCGTGCTCTCTAGCAACTTCAAAATCGACATCGCCAACGAGTCGGCCATCGTCTAATCGATTAATGCCAACATCGATAACAATCGCACCTGGTTTTATCCAGTCACCAGGAATAAACCCTGGTTTACCAACAGCCACAACCACAAGATCTGCACCACGTACCTTTTGTTCAAGGTTCTTAGTAAAACGATGGCACGTAGTTGTAGTACAACCGGCGAGTAATAACTCTAAGGTCATTGGGCGTCCCACTATATTTGATGCGCCAACGATGACGGCATCTAGCCCGTGTGTTTTTACACCGGTTGACTCAATCAATGTCATAATGCCTTTGG
>Ga0209291_1000374_pt1 | contig 43000 bp, 33 predicted proteins | sample GOMGulsemesocosm_FD_184633 | JGI IMG/M metagenome (GOLD analysis project Ga0209291, IMG submission 184633) | Methane-oxidizing microbial communities from mesocosms in the Gulf of Mexico - GOM9B Gulf of Mexico (SPAdes) (version 2) | ecosystem: Environmental > Aquatic > Marine > Cold seeps...
AATGTAATCCCCCAATGAAACGTCAGTAATATTCAGCGATAAATGTATTAATAAGATGAAGCTAAAATGGTGGGGCAGAACCTATCATCTATCCGAGTATAGTAAACATAAGGTTATGCATTTAGCTATAGCCTTATATTTACTGTATTGAGCGTTCATAAATATAAGAAGTTATATAGACAACTTAAACCACCTCGAAGCACCGCATTGTAGAACCTATATTTGATCACGTTTTCGCAGCATCCTAAAAAGCTCTGGGTCTTCTTTTTCTATCTTATCGCTATAAGGTGTATTCCATAACGCAATCGAAGCTTTCACCCCCTCGGTTTCAAATAAATCATATTCATTTATTGCTGAACCGACCATTCCGAGAAATGTAAGATTCGGTACATTTTTTATATTTTCAATTTTAGTGATCGGCGTTTTATCCAGTTCCAACCGCTCTAAACTAACTAGTTTATCCAACTTTTCAATTTTGGTAATCTTGGTTTCATTTAAGATTAATTCTTTCAAATTTGCTAGCTCATCCAGCCCTTCTATTTTAGTAATCGGGTTAGCTGAAAGCCGTAAATATTCTAGACTCGGCAAATCTGTTAATCCTGATATCTTAGTTAATTTAGAACGACTAATGGTTAACTCCTTTAATTTTTTTAGCCCGCTGATGTGCTCTATTTTGTTGATATTACTGCCCGCCAATACCAAGAGTTCTAACGATTGTAAATTGGCCATGTCTGGCGGAATTCGATCTAAATTGCCAACAAAATACAAGGTTTTAAGGCTTCGTGGTAAGTGAGTGACTTTACTGATACCCGGTACACCGTGTAACTCTGCCGAGGTTAACTTGGTTAATGTGCCGAAATCGATTAATTCGGCGATGTTACTGCCTTTCGCATCGAGAGTCTCTAACTCTGGAAAATTTTTGAAACTAGGTAGTTCACTGACTTCACTAAAATCAATGCCTAAATACTTAAGCTTGTGTAGGTTTTCAATACCTTCAATTTTACTTAATTGATTTTTTGTAAGATCCAGGTATTCAAGATTGGTTAGTTTTCCCAATCCGGTTACTTTTGTAAGCGGATTTCGATACAAAGATAAATAACGTAAATTGTTACCATCAAGTTGTAAATCGACACTGTTTAACCTCACCTGATATAAAAGTAGATCTTCCAATGCAGGGAAACCTTTAATAATGAGAACCGAGTTTTTATTATTAAAAGCTGCTGGAGAAAATATTTTTAGTCTAGGAAAACGAGAAAAGAAATTTATATCTCCAATATCTTTCCATGCTGTTTTGAACGCAATTAAGTTTCCGGTGCCATCAATAACAATTTTATTTGAGCGCGATCTGAAGTATGAATCTCCGACACCTTTACTATGGATCACAGGCGCACCATTCTTTCTTCTAGCCAGTGTTACATCTTTACTCAAAACAATAATAGAATAATCTCTGAATTTCCCACCTATACCATTTTTATCTAAATGAGCTTTCAATACCGCCAGATCCCTTGACGCTGTTATAACACCTTCATCGTTCGCGCTTAACTTCGCCATCGTTTGCGTTGAAATGAATAACATCATTATAAAAATAAAATGTTTTACTAACTTATCCTTCATTGTATATAAATCCTTTTATATCTGCTTTTGTTAGCTTTACGTCATTAAACCTGTTCTAGCTGCCTGCAATTGAAAACTCAGGCTCTGCCACAAGTGTGCTTTGAAATAATCAGCTTTTGGGTTTGGGGTAAAATCACCAGCTTGCAATAATGCCACGACAGTTTCATCAGTTGCAGGATCTAACAATTCCGCTTGCTCCTGCTTTGTTGCTTCTTGGTAATAATCAACAATATCTTGCACGCTACGAATACTATTATCAAAATCCGTGAATGGGATTAATTCTTGTGCACTTTCTTGCCAGCCTTTTTCTATATTACCTAAATTAACCATGCCTTCAATTTCTTCGACTTTAAAACCCATCAGATGAAGCGGGATAACACCTCGCCAACTCAAATCATCCCACTCCACGCCATCTGTATCAAACTTGTCTTCTTTACTGTAAAGCCGTGGAGTCAAAAAATCATCGAAATACAACATTTCTATTTTGTCCATTAGCATTACTTTTTTAATGTCAACATCAGTAGTGGGATCTGAAGTGCGATATGAGTCATAAGGGTTAGCAATACGTTCTATACCTAAGTTGATATCAGTATTATCAACAGATATAAAATTCGTCGAAAAACCATATTTTTGTAATTGAAGTTGCATTAATACTTTCAACGCCAATATGATCTGAGAGTCTAGCCCTTGCGCATCAACCAGTGCTTTTTGCTGTTTTTCTGTGCTTATCGGATATACAGTATCAATATTAATGAGATAATCACCGACTAAACCATGCTTATCACGCAGTCCATTCAATTTGTCATGTAACTGTTGTACATCTCCACTGGCAACCTGAGATGAGTTTATCGACTCCCAGAGCCCCTTGATGTTATTTGTATTATCATTGGCAAATAGGCTAATCAGTGAATTGGCTATTTCCAAGGAATCCCAAACTAATAAACCGAGATTGATGATTGTACCTGCGACAATCAAGTGGCCAGCTATACCGTTTGTAGTCATTGAAACAGCCATGCGTTGAATAAACCGATTGCCAACCGATTCAGCTGAAACTAATAGGGATTTTAAAATAAAACCCGTTGTTAACGTAAAACTGCCAATCCCTTCAGCATACTTCTCAATTGCCTTGCGATATTTTTTATCTTCAATAAACTCATTCGCCTGCCAAAAAGAAATATAGCTAGACATATAACCTAAAAAGACAGCAAGTTTATCCAACTTACCACTCAAAGAATCGTTAACCTTCAGAAATTTTGAAGCGCTACTTGATTTAACTAAACTACTGCTGATAAGGCTCACTAATGCCGTGGTCGAACCAAGCCCTAATCCAACCGCTGCATAATCACGAAGTACTTCTGCTGCTTCTATATCAGTCAATTCAGCCCAACTTCGACCGTTAAGTGTTGCCGAAATTCCTTGTAAAGTCAGTACCATGTTAAATGCAGTAAAAATGGTTTTACCTGTCGCACCATACGCATTTTTAAAATGCCTATAGACTTTATCTTCACTTTCACCTAAGTCTTTAAATAATCGAGTTAATTGTGCTTTACCTCTTGGCACATAGTCAAACCGCGCTTCCACTTTCAACTTAACAGCAAAAGATAAATAAATATCCTTAATTGTTTCTATTTTACCGTTTGCTTTCCCAGTAAGTTTCATCTGATTGACTGTCATGACACTTACAAAGAAACGTAAATGAAAAGTAATATCTGAACTTTTAACTCGATATAGCATCAAGCGCATTAATGACGTATTGTATTTATCTAACACCACTTGTAACAAACAGGGCGGTCCTGAAGTGGGGATCACTTGATCTAGAAACATTTTAATCCCCAACGTTTCATATTTATCTACCGCAATATTGAAGTTTTCAAAAATGGTGGCTAAAAGACCTTCAGCTGGCTTACTTTTATCCGTGGTTAGAATATCTGACCCTTCCAAATTTGGAATTTGATTATCATTCACAAATTCTGGACGCTGCTCCCCCATTTCTTTAATCCAAATTTCGGATATATCAGGTATCTGCTCTGTCACACCATCAATTGAAGCCAGTTTAATTATGCCTTCTTGTATATCGTTATCCCAAACTAAGTCGGCAACTTTCTCGCTATGGGCAAGTGCTGAATAACAGGTTGCAATGGTTTTGAAGATAATATTCCAGTTAGTTTCTTCAGCCATATATGGCCCTGCGGGGTACTTACCATCTACAATTTTACCACCCGATGTATGCTCTAAATAATACTTAACCTCGGCAATAAATGCAGTGGAGCTAAGCAATTCCCACAGTGCCAAAGCCGCATCATTTATTTTACCCTTTTGTTCTCGGATCCAAAAAAAGTCGTTTAATACAACTGCACTTTCTCTGTCTTCTGAATATGGCTCAGATAATTGAGTTTGGATAATGCCGTAGAATTGTTTAATTGATGTGGCGAGTTCTGAACGTTTATGTATTTCTTCATCGCTTACAGGAGCAAAACTGTGCTCAAGCTGCAATTCCGTTAATGTACTCATTCTTGCCAAGTTGGCGATATTACGTTGATGTGGTATGCAAAGGATGTTGTGTGTTTCAATCGCTAGTTCGAGTACCTTCACTTTTTCTAGTAGGCGGTGGTTCCACTCAGGTAAAGTACAGTGCAGAGGGATCTTAACTACATATTGATTTTTCTGTAGCTTATCGTTATATACCAATTCAACTTTATTGGGATAGTCAGGCGTTGGTATTGACGTCAATTCGTTAACATCTTTGGTTTTAAATGGACCATAATCTAATGGATACAACATAAACCCATGTTTTATTTTTGGGTCGAAATTTTTAAGATAAGCAAGCGCGTACGTATCAAACGACTTATCACCGCTGTTAAAACGTTTTAAATGCTCTTGAGGGTCATAAAGATATCCGCGGTCTTCATTTAATTCTGCCTCAGAGATACCTTTGTTCAACATTATATTATGAATGATAGGATCAACTTCAGGGGCATCACCATGCCGATATTGCGACTCAAACTTATTATCTTGAGTAACCTTAATATTATACTGATACTTCTGATCAGTAATATCAATTGGCGCTTTAACTAGATGCCCAGCTTCTGTTGTCTGACCAAATCCAATAGGACCCATTGCATAATGCCACATTCTGCCTGGCGAATCAGAAACTGAGACTTCATCACTACCATCTTCACATTGCCAGTGTAAAACATAGCGATTACGGACTGGTTCATCGTTGTCTGCGTAGTAAAATTCAACGCTAGGGTAGATATCATCTACAACTACTTCGACATGATTGGTATTGAGCTCGTCATTTTTTGATACAAATGCAGGTGGATACGCTTCGGGTTCAAATGGATCTGGTAAAGATACCGATTTCAAAGTAGCAACCCAATCATTCACCAAAAATTCAATGCGATGTTTATATTCAAATACATGACCACTTTCAACTAAACTGATATCAATTTTTTCTATTTCACCGTCTAATAGCAAAGCAGAATAATCATTATAGAGCGACTCCAAGCCGGCAATATTATCTTTCACATCATCGCTGTAACCTTCATATACCGCTGTAGAGCCAGAAAATTTACTTTCATAAGTCGTTTTTTTCTTTCTAAGCTTGGTAATTTCTTTTTTTAATTCAGATGTATAGTTTGAAATATTTTGTTGAGTATTACTAAAAAAGTAATCACCAATTTTACTGGCTACATCAGGTGAATTCATATCTTGTTTAAATTTCGCGAAATCTTCCTCAATTCGCTGTAACAGCACTTCTTGGTAAGCTAACTTTATTAGCATTTGACTATAATCTGGTTGCATTTTGGTAAAATTAAAACTCATTGTCTCGTCCCTGAGTTAGAGTAAACGGTATCAGACTTCATACTGCTGAAGGCGGTCAAGAGATTGATCTGTTAATTGTTCGCTAATGTCATAGTTTCGTGCTAACTGCATCCATTTAACCGAATTAATCGATGGTTCACTCCATTCATTGACAATACGTCCAGACGGAAATCCTTGATTAGCGAGTCGTTGCCGTTGCCCTGTAATTTCTTCTATAGGATCGAGGTGCCCAATGTTAACTCTGCGCCTTACAGCTCGTTCTGGAAGATCGTCATAAGGCCAAAAGATAAGTTTGGCGACTTCAATATCAACCGGAACCTCCTCCTCCAGTACCCCATTACTATTTGTTGTACCTGTTATAATTTGATCTTCAATGTGAAGCTCATAATTAATATTGCTGTATACGATATCAGCACCATCTGTAAGCTTAATTGCAAAGAAAGCTCGAGGACGACTCATTTTAAATTTATACGTTCCTTCAGCTGCGTAAGTAACAGTTAAGCCGGTATCTTCTGGGATATTAATTTTATCACCGGGGAATATGCAATTTGGATTGGTTCTAAGTGATCTAAAATCATCGTTATCAGCTGATTCATAAAGGGCTTGCCAATTCTGTCCAAAACCATATTTACTGGCAATTGAAACAAGTGACTCCCCCTGTTTAACGGTATGTATCTTCATTAGGTTATCCTGTTACTTTAAACCGCTGTTAAACTTTCACTGCGCATTTTTCTGGGGAAGGTGATAGTACATTGACAGTGTGTTTTACAAGGCACTTTAGCCTTACCATTTTTATCCAGCCGACCTGTTTTTTTTATGCCATCAGGAAACGTAGCAAGGTAAGTCACGAATGGCACTGGAGCTTCGTCATCATCGACAAGTTCAATGTAAAAATATTCGGGAATAATTGAACTTTGGGGCTCAGATTTAAAGTAATCAGTTCTTCCTACTGGTGCAGGGGCTACTATTGGTTGAGAAGTATGAACACTAGATTGGACAGCTAGATTACTAAGATTAATTTGCTCTGCAGCCAAACTACTAATAGCGGATTGCTTAGAGATAAGCTCATATGGAATTGTCCGAGTTATGCCACTCGTTGACCGTACCGCCATAAACAAATCTTTAACTTTTGAACCAAGCGCTTCGGGTAAATTAGTACTTAATCTACCTACAGATGATAACACCGAAAATTCATCTAAAGGATCGCTTTGAACAATGACAACATTACCTGTTTCAAGGTGACGAGACAGTTGGTCAACGCTATTATTGAGTGAATTATTAGTGCCTACATTAAAGTCGGTTACATTGGTTATATTGGACTTGGATCCAAGTTCTGACTGACCTTGTATTAAACGAACAGCAGCACCAGGACGCATGACAGTTTTGAGATCTGGCACCCTAAGTTCATTAATATTTTTAAGTGTGTACTGCATAGCTAAATCCATTTAACTGAAGTGAAGTTTTAAATACCCGTTAGTTTTAACTTACAGCAAACCAGCATTACGAAACTGCTCGGGGATTTTATTCATGGTTACATCCTCAACCATGTAATAATCAATTTATTATACTACCCTTGATTGCTAATCAATCCCAATAAAACTAGTTAAATTAGTACCTTTGCAATACTTTTGGCTAGTAATGGTTGGTCTTTTAGTAAGTTAAATGACTCTAAAGACAGATGACGCTACTAGATCATCGAGCTCTGATAGTAGAAAGCAGTGGGGATTAAACAAAGAATTAAAACCAGGTACCACCCATCAAAAAACAGGTGGTCAATTAAACTTAAAGCGTTCTATATATAGAGAGGAGAGGATAGATTAGCATTAGTATCCAAACCTGATTATAACCGCTTAGCTAACACGACCTCTTTTAGCTCTTCAGCCTTTAAATAAAAAACATGTGCTTCGGCTATTTTTCTAGTCCATAACGAGCAAAATCTACCGGGATAATTTAAAGTATCTTCGGTCGTAACAAGATATTCAACACCATCCGGTAAATTGACTAAGTCTTTAATCTCTTTTAACTTAATACTACGAAGTGGGGTCATCATTAACCTTAAATACATCGCTTAAGCAGTAGGCGAATGTAAGCCTCTTATAATTAGCTAATTATATTAACAAGTAATTACAACACTCGGGAGTCTAATCTATAAGTTCAAGAAACCAGTCAATCTGTTTTCTTGAAACATAATCCCCACCAGCATGATAGGTTAAAAGTATCCCCGAATTTTTAGGCGTTGCTTTTAATAATTCACGGCCACCAATACTTTTCATACTCCATTGATCAAAACTTACTAACTCAGGGTCTTCAGATACCGTCACACACATCTCTTTCTTATCTGGTGATTTGGTCATTGCAAAATCGAATGATTTTTCGTCACCAATACCAACGACATAAAATATGGATGATAAAAATTCAGGTAAAATTAATCCAATATTATTTTTATCACGAGCTTCTTCAAAAGACATTTTAATTTTAGACATAGTTATTTATCACTCAAATAAAGTAGTTACACCACCTCATCTGTTAACAATTTAACAACAACTGATGCATTGTGTTTATTCAGAAATACACAATAATTTTTAATTATTTCACTTTCAGTAAAAACTTTGTTATTTACCTTACTTAAATATCTTTGGAATGAAATATAAACACCATCATTTAAAGAGTTCAAAAGTTCGGTATCAGGGAACAGTTTACGTTCACGTGCTAAAAAATAAGCTATGATATTTTCTATGATTCCATGCAGGTCTTGAATCAAACCAGGATCTTAATTATCAATAAACTGGATTAAAGCAGTACTTAAATACGGCATATTATGTAATTTATGGTCAACAAAATTAGCAACCCAGCCACTCATCTGTACATAGTAAGAATGACCTCCACTTTCTCTGTTTAAAAAAAAATAAAGACCTTCCCCTCCAAAAAATTGATTTGTTTCATTCTTAGCTAAGGCTTGATTAAATAGATTTTCCATCATTGTAGTAACTCAAACTTTTTATTGAACATTGAAATAATATTATCCACATCACCAATAATTGTTTTTTAGCTGTTTTATTCATTAATCACAAGGTGCCATTTTCATATTTCTTAGCTAGATCTTTCCATAAATCCAGTAAGCCACCTTGAAACATAAAGCTATCTGAAAATGTTAAACCTTGAGCTAAAGCACTTTTATCTAATGAAAAATCATCAGCTCGGCTAAAGTTATCGATAATATACCCTCCTTCACGGCGAGCATTACCCGCATCCATTGCTCGAGATAAAGTCACATCCTCACCTTGGATAAGGTCTGTATCTGTCATTATCTGCCCAACTCGCATGCCACCCTCACTTTCATTTTTTTGGAAAAAAGCAAATTTGTTAATAAACCAAGGGAGTATTTCTAACGGTGCATCAAGTTGATGAGTACATAAGAATGGAGGTCTGTCTTTCGGATAAGCAACCCGATGATGCACAATACTTAAATGGGTGCCTTGTATATAAAAAGATAAAAAGTGATCTGGATAATTCAAACTATCTTCTATACGAGCAACTTGACGAACACCCGTTGGAGGGCTGTCCGGATTAACAATTTCTATGAATGGGGATAAATAATTCTTTTCCATGAATATGTCCTATTTTATTAGTGATAAATCATGATTGATATGTATTGCATCACCATAATCATCAAGATTCACCAGTTTACGTTCAAAATTGAAAGTTTCAACAACACCATGAGCACTCGTATTTGGTAGCAAGTTTTTCGTTAACCCATTGCCTGTGAAGTGTTGGTTATTACCTAGTTGCTCTTGCATTTTAATCCTTACAGATAACAGTTTCTTCAAATTATCATCTTGAATAGTGCCATTTATATAATCTAATGCACCCTTTGTATGCCACTCACTAGTCATAATTTTTGAGTCCAATGCCTGCTGAATATTATCTGCATAAGTAGCTTGAAATTCAGGTGTCATAATAGTTTTGACTTGTTCAGGAGATAGTTTTTTACTGAGCTCTTTGATGGCGAATTCACCCAACTTTTCAAACGTAGGTACAATGGTGTGCGTATCAACCACATTTTTGGCTTTTTCACTATCTATGATGACCATAGCTAAAGGATTATCAGGATTATAATCTAGACCTAATTTTTGACTAATTAATTTAGGGTCTGTATCTGCATCTTCAAGTTGGTCAAATGAGGTTAGCCAATATTTTGCACCGGTTCCAGACTCTGCGACAAGAGGTGCACCTAACGTATTATACTCAAGATCATTTTTGGCCATCATTCGTATTTGAAAACGCTCTTTTGCGACCGAGCCAGATTTTGCCATTTCAAGCAATTCATCATCATTGTATTTTGCTATATATCCATTTTTTATAATACTAGTGCGTGCTAAATCCAATCTCGCTGTCGCCTCTGATAATGATTTAGGTTGTGGTCGCCGTTTAAACGATTTAATCGGAGGAAGTAACTCATCATCAATACGCTCTGCTTCGTCAAGTACATCATCGTTAGTTGTCCCATCACGTTTGTGATTAAGTTTCTCTAATTTAATATGCTTGGTAATATCTTGGACTGCTTGCGCCGCTTTTACAAAGTATTTTGATTTGGCAATTGCTGATACTGCAGCTCCGGCGCCAAACGTAGCGATGGCAAAGATAATTTCAAATGCCAGTTTCCCGACTAACCGTTTTTTCTCAACACTGGAATGCGCATCAAAGTAAGATTCTGGAAAACCAGACAGCATTGAACGTGACTCTGCATCCATGGCAATTACATAGAGGGTTTTAAAACAATCTTTTATTGCATCAAAGGTTTCACCACCTAATTTAGCAATTTCTTCAAATTCACTACGTAAACCAGCTAAATCACCTGCTGCTAGTAACTTAAGCAGACGCCAGCATGCAGCTCCTGCATCAAAAACAAATTCAGCTCCAGATTCGACAGCTTCAACTAGTCCACTAGCAATGCTGCTACCACTTTCATATAATCCTGTGAAAAAAGCACCAGAATATATAAGACCTTGCATCACGTAGCTTTCTTTTGCTATCAGATCTTCTTGAATTTTTGCCTTTGCTTTTACTTCTGAAATCATCCCTTCTAAGTTAGTTTTTAATTCTTTTCTTAGTGCTACGATTTCATTTTCATCAACAGCTTTGTACTCAACTGTATATGAACCAGGGTCTAAATCCGAAATTAATCCTGTTCCACCAGTCAATACTCCATCATAAACATTACCAGCATGATTAACTACGTATGGTATATCCTCGATAGGTTGACCATTATCGTAATTATAGGTGAGTTGAATTACTTCTTTAATCGGTGCAGCCACCGCATCAGCAATTGTCCGACTTGCTGCAGGTACTGCACAGGCCGTCGTCGCAGCAACAACCGCTGGTGCGCTGGTATAACCGCCAGATTGATTAACGCTGTTTTCATTTCTGATATGACTTTCTATATCTTCTACAAGTGTGAGTTCAGCTAACTCATGAACCTTGTTGCCTAGAACCGTTGGCAAAAGATGATTCACGTTACCACTCGGTGAAACCACACTCGATACCAAAGGTGCAGGTATTCGAATTAAGACCAGCTTGCCGCTTTCAATGCGTTTTGCAATTAGCTCTAACGGGTCTGCATTTGGTCGTGTTTGACCAACTGATTTACGGTATTGCATCAACTTGGCAATATTGTCACGTGTAAATCCCCTTCCCTGACGTCGAATAATCCGTGCGCCAGCACTTGGCATCATTACTGCGCTCAAGTCTGTCGTAGTTAACTCTCCAAGTTGTTTAAGTGCATAGCGCATAATTACAGCCCCCACTAAAATGAGAGAAGCTGCGTTTACAGATTAGGGTCATAAAGATAAATCCATTTATTCTTTTAAAAAAAGGTTTGCGCTGTTATCAAATAATCAATCAATCAATCAATCAATCAATCAAACAATCAAACAATCAAACAATCAAACAATCAAACCAACGATACATCGCTGCACCAACATACGGTAAAGACGACGTATCGATCTGAATACTGCTTCCTTGCCAGATCTGTTGTTTATAGTGATGATAACTTACTAAAAAATGTAAAAGGCTATAACAGGCGCCAATATCGCCTTGGTTAATTTGTGGCGTTAGATACTGAGTATTAACATCATAGAGTCCTGATATTGCTGAAATTGTGTTGTGGCCAATTTGGTCTACACTTTCATCTCCACTATGACACAGGGACAAATACTGCATTGGTTCATTTTGCTTCACGACGATATCAGCAACAATGGCAATTAAGCCATTCGGTGTATGTCTATCGATAACAGCATCCATACCATAACCACCAACTTCAATACCTTGATCTTGCCGTGACAACACAACAAAAATAGCACCTTCCGAAGCAGGTAACACCACTGATGAATAATCACTGAACTTACTAACAAACTTTAACAAGCCCTGCTCTGTCGCCCAACTATCAACCGCGCCAATCACAACTTGTTCAGTCCCAGCACTCAGTAATACATCCGCCTGGCGCAACGCCTGAAAGAAACCGGCACTGCCTAGCAAGTAATAATCAGTATTTTGGTGTCCTGTCCAAGCCGGTAGTATCTCTGTCACATCTGCAATCATCTGACTTTTTAGCTGAGTTAACTTCGCGTCAACATAAGGCAGCACCATTAATAACGGTGAATGTTTACTTGATTGAACTAGTGTTGAATTCTCAAGAGCAGCGTTAATCAAGGTTTTCCAACGTTCATTACGCTTGCCAGCTAAGACTGATTGAGTAAACAGCACTTGTTTTGCAGGTTTAAACTGTGCGTAATCAGCAAGCTCTGTCAATGTAATAACAGGTGCCTGTCCAGCCGACACAGAGTCAAAAGACTGAGGGCTACAACCAAATTCACCCGCATAGTCAGTTAGGGTGAACTTCATAGTATTGTTCATAACATTATTCATAACACTGTTCATAACATGCCTCCGACATTAAACCCGCGGGCATCCGTCAAACGATGTTCTACCTTCATACACCAGTAATGGTAAGCAGCAACTTCACATTGCAAAATATTGCCCTGCTGCCAAATTAATGAAACATTGTTATCATTAATCGCATTGCCCGCCAATATTCGATCTGGGAAATCATCACGATGTACAAACCACCAATCACTTAATACTTGTTTTAACTCCACTAGCAATTCAAGCTGAGACTCAGGTTCATATTCACCGTACAACCCTTCTGGTAACTGTTTTTCAAATTCAGCGCCCAATAAAGTATGCAACGCAGCAAAAGCAGCATGACTTAAAAATCCTGCAGTTAACATTTGGATCAACCAGGGTACAAATTGCTTATAACCACTGAACGCCATCATAGACAATACGAATGTGGCATTATCATTATGTTTTGATAATTCATTAATCAAGATACTGGCTGATTTGTTATCGGCCTGAACTATGTACTGTTTAAGTAAGCTCTTGTCTGCCAACAAGGTACTGTTTAGGACGGGTAACTTCGCTCCAACATTGCCCCTGCATAGCGTTAATGCCAATAGTTTTTTACTCTTTTCTTCAGAATCTTCATCCTGCAGTAAATGGCTAAACCAAATCTGCGACGCTCTGCCTAAATGCTGATTAATAAAGTTTATACAAGGTTTGATATCATTCACATGGAGGAAGTTAAATTGATCGTTAATTGTATGAGTCGCACAGCCAATCACGCACAACAGCTGTTTTGTTAATTCTGGTTCTGTCGTTTCAAGGGAGATAAGCGCAGAGATTAAAGCGGCACCATTGTGCTGTTGCGCCCACCACTGAATACAAATAAGTTCGGCGTTATTTATAACGCTTTGATTTGCTAACAGTTGAACCAATTCAGCTACGGTTTCTGATAATAGTAAATTCAACCATAGTGGGTGATCATTTTGTTCTTGTTTTATATCAGAGCGTTTTTCTTTAAGCAGATAAAACCAATTTGCAGCCTGCTGGTCCAATTGTTTAAGTTGCAACTGTGTTGACCAGCAATTATCAAAACAGCGATGACGCTGTTGAAAATATGTTTCGACCTGAGAGGTCAAAGAAAGTAGAGAAAGTACATCCATGACCGATCCCTAACCGATTAAAACTGTTGGTATACCAACCACAATCTTGCCGCCATGCGCACAAGGGTCTCCCATACGAGCAGCAGGTTTACCGTTAATCAGAACAGTAGGTGAACCCATAATGATAGTATCCGGTGGACCACAGCAAACTGCTTTATCGCCCATACGAGCAGCAGGTTTACCACCGATAAGCACTGTCGGCGAGCCAGCTATCACAGGTCCACCAACATGAGGTACAGGACCGCTACTTGCAGGGCATGCATGATAACTAGTCAGTGTTGCAGCAGGTTTTCCCATTATGTATGTCCTTATACTTATGCTTTTATTTGTAAATAGCTGCTGAGACAGATTAGTTGATTTTAACAACTGAGCCTTTAACAACGACCATAGATCCTTCAACGTTGGTTGCAGTACCTTTCATTTTGACATTAGTTCCTGATACTTCGATATTAACGCCTGAAAGTTTAATCGTGCCATCACTCTTCATCGACAATTTAGCCGAACCAACAGTAAGGTTTATTTCAGTTGCAGCCTTTAGATTTAAAATATTGCCAACATCTAACGTATCGTCATTACCAATATTAGTTTTACGATCATTATTGATAGTTTCAGTTTGATCGTTACTCACTGTCAGCGTGTCATTATTGGTTACCGTTGTAGCTCTATCATTACCAACGGTATCAACTTGATCATTGACAACAACTAATTGGTGGTCTTTCTCGGCGCGTAACCCTAACAATTCATTACCGACTTTATCTTCGAATATCAGTTCATTACAGTTAGCACTGCCGTCTGTTGTAGTAGAGTGAGTGCGAATACCACTTTGAGTTTTATTGGCCGGTAACGCATTGACGGGCATTTGCTCACCATTATAAATAGCACCAATCACAATAGGTTGTGACGCATCACCGTCTAAAAATGAAACCAATACCTCTTGACCAACGCGGGGATAAAAGAATGCGCCCCAGTTTTTTCCTGCCCAGTTTTGTGAAACTCGGATCCAACAAGAACTGTTCTCGTCAGCGGTGCCAAGCCTATCCCAATAGAATTTAACTTTAATCCGGCCGTACGAATCAACGTATATTTCATCAGACGCACCACCTGTTACTATCGCAGTTTGCACGCCACGAATAAGCGGTTTATGTACTTTGGTGTTCGGGCGATAACTTGATGTTGAAGGCACACAGTGAAATTCATTAAATATTTCAATACCGGCACTAGAGGAGCGATCATGTTGCGAACCTTGTCGCAGCACTAACTCACTTTCTGTAATCAGCAATTCCTGATTAACAAGTGCGTCAGTATTATGCTTAGAAAATTGAACCGTATTACCACAAGCAATGGTCATATAATCGCTAATCGCGACATATTTCTGTTTTTCAGCCTGGAGTTGATCAAGGTAAGCTTTGGCTGTGAGAGTCGTATCTCCCGCTTTTACGTTACCGGCTTCATATTCAAATAGCTCTAAATTATCATGTCCTGCAAAATCACCTGCCCCTGAAATACCATCAAGATTAAGTAATGGCTGCTCAAAGTTAATCGCGCGTAAGCTGACTTTACCGTGTTTGACAGACACTACATTATTCCACGCTGATACGTGGGGAACAGAGACTATTTCATCCGTTTGCAGTAACGGGCTTTCTGCACAAGAAGTATGAGGCGTACCCACATCGGCGAGCACTAAGGTATTACTGCCGTTTTCATGAGTAAAATAAAAGAAGATGCCTTCTTGAGAGAATAAACGCTGTAAAAAATCATGATCAGTTTCATGATATTGAACACAATATTCATAAGGCACAAAGCTTTTGCCTGAATTGTCAACAAACGTAACATTGTGCTCACCAAATATTGTTGTCGCAATATCCAGCATACTCACATCTTGAAAAATCCGGCAATTACTACGCATAGTAGAAAGCCAAAAATGTGGATTAATTTTTATTTCATAATTGTATACATTTAAATTGCTATCAGATTTTTGCTGTGAAGTTTCACCACCTGAAACACCTGTCGCAATACCATTTAAATAGCGTGTTTGGACGCTACCATTAGCTTCTGCGGTTACCTCGATAGTAACTGACTGACCTAATAATGCTTGTATATCTATTTCATTGCCAACAGAATAAACAGACGCATCAATATCATATAGACATGACATACTCTCTTGCATAGTCACAGACGTAATATGTAATGCGTCACCACCCAATGGTGTGGTGATTTTCATCATTGAATGTTGTTGAGTAGCGGCTGCCATTTTATTTCCTAACTGAACAAAAAAAACAGCCAGGCCACTGACTAAGTTGCCCGACTGTGAAACCATCAAACTTACATTTGTTGGCCAGTCACACCGCTGTAACCATATACAAGTGGAGCTTGTACATTGTTTAAATCATCAGTAGGCGTTACTGTCATCATCATTTCTGTATAACTAATTGTGATAGTTTCTACAGGACGATCACCTTGAACAGAAACTTGGAAGCCACTGATCATTGCATTTGTAAGTTCAATTTTCATGATCTCTTCAATGCCTTCGCCTTGCTTAGTGATGTGGAAAACAGCACTTTTACCTTTACCGATCGTAGATTCTTTAAAAAGATCAGGTGAAGATTTATCTTGTAACTTAGTGATAGTCACATCGTTAAGCTTTGCAGAGCTTGCTTCACGATCTTGAGCTGTACCTGTATAAGAACTTAATACACGGCTTGTACCAAAATCTAATGATAATACTGTGATTAAATCTGGAAATTCTTTAGCAGTCGATTCACCAACAATACCTTCATAATCTAAATACGTATTTGCTTGCATTTTATAATCCTTTTAAATTGCTTAAATAAGCTTGCTATGGTGATAGTTTTGTCAATAAAACTATCTGTAAAATTTATTCTTGGTTACCAGTTTGCTTACTCAACACCTTAATAAATAAACAAATATTCGCTGTATAAGCTGATTAAATTATCTAAATAATCCAACTTTAATACAAGTTTTTGAAGTATGTATTAACAGCGAATTTAGAATGGTTTTTATCTCATACTTTCCTGTCTAATTAAGCGTAATGATGAAGTCATCTTCATTCGTAGTAACGTTAATTTGACTAAATTCAGTCTGCTGCGTCATTGCTTGTAACACTTGCACTGAAATTTCAGGTAATAGCGTGTTTTGCAAATAGTTGTGAATTGTCCGCGCACCTGATGCCACGTCATGACATCGACTGACTATTTGAGTAATAACTTCATTATCAACAGTAAACTCAGCATTGTGATTACGACTAACACGCGCAGCTAAACGATTTATTTGTAACTGAGCAATGGTGCTTAACATGTCATCCGTTAATGGTACAAACGGAATTATGTTTGCACGGCCCAAAAATGCGGGTTTAAAGGCAGCTGTTAGATCGGCTTTGATACAGTCAGCCAAACTGTCTAGCTCTGGCGCGGTATCTGGATCAGCAAATAATCCAGTGATAGTGTCGGTACCGACGTTAGATGTCATGATGATAATGGTATTCTTGAAATCAATATCTCGACCTTCACCATCTTTAACACAGCCTTTATCAAAAATTTGATAGAAGATATCCTGTACGCCAGATGCCGCTTTATCAATTTCATCGAGTAACACAACACTGTAAGGGTTACGACGAACTGCTTCAGTCAATACGCCGCCTTCACCAAAACCAACATAACCAGGAGGAGAACCGAGCAACAGAGAAACCTTATGCTCTTCTTTGTATTCAGACATGTTAATGGTAATGATATTTTCTTCACTGCCATAAACCTGCTCAGCAAGTGTTAACGCCGTTTCAGTTTTACCGACACCACTTGGACCCGTTAGCATGAAAATACCATTTGGTTTGCTTTCGTCGCTTAACTGGGCACGAGAGATCTGTACTGTTCGAGCGATCAGATCAATGGCATGGTCTTGACCGATTACGCGAGACTTCATTTCAGTACTTAAATTAAGCACAGTTTCGAGTTCGTCTTGTGCCATTTTTCCTAGTGGAATACCTGTCCAATCCGAGATAACTTCACAAATAACTTGCTCATCAACTTGCCAATAAACCATGGCATTTTTGGCTTCGTTTAATTCTGCTTTTAACGCAGTAAGTCGAGTGTATTTATCTTCCCCGGCGCCATTCTCATATATATCGGCAATTTGTTGTTGAATAGCTTGAACTAATTCCGATTGTGCTTTCCACGCTTGCAGCTCAACAACTAAGTTATCTTCAATACCAACAAGATCACGTTGTAATGCACTGATGACATCCCTATGATCTTCGCCAGAGATTTGTTCACGTTCAAGCAATTTTATCTCAGCTTCGAGCTGCATTTTTTTACGTTGTAAATCTTCCACCAAACCCGGTGTTGCAGCCTGACTAATCGCAACACGAGCACAAGCGGTATCCAATAAGGCCACAGCTTTGTCCGGCAGCTGACGACCATTTATGTAACGTTTGGAAAGTGCAACGGCAGCTTGTAATGCATCAGCGGTAATCACAACATCATGGTGTTGTTCCATCACAGGTAAAATACCACGCAACATAGTCACTGCAGTTGGTACTGAAGGCTCTTCGATTTTAACGACTTGGAAACGACGAGTTAACGCAGGGTCTTTTTCAAAATATTTTTTGTATTCAGCCCATGTGGTTGCAGCAATGGTGCGCAACTCTCCACGAGCAAGCGCAGGTTTTAGAATATTCGCCGCATCGTTTTGTCCTGCCGCGCCACCAGCACCGATCATGGTATGAGCTTCATCAATGAATAAAATAATCGGGGTTGCTGATTGTTTTACTTCATTTAATACGGCTTTTAGGCGGTTTTCAAACTCACCTTTCATACCAGCGCCTGCTTGCAGCAGCGCTAAATCAAGTTCACGTAATTGCACGTGCTGTAGACTCTCAGGTACATCTTTGGCTACGATGCGTTGGGCAAGTCCTTCGACCACAGCTGTTTTACCTACACCGGCTTCACCGGTTAATATAGGGTTGTTTTGACGGCGTCGAGTGAGAATATCAACCATTTGTCTGATCTCAGGATCACGGCCTAAAATAGGGTCCATTTTACCACTGCGGGCTTTTTGGGTTAAATCGACAGTGAATTGATCTAACGATGGCGTTTTACTGTTTGTGGCTACGCCTGCATTAGAGACACCAACGACACTGTTTTGCTCGGTTGATTTTTCGGTAATAATAGACCAGTTGTCGCGAATTAAGTTAGCTGATAACCGTTCGAACTGGCGGATATGACGAGATAGCATCGCGTTGATACTATCATCACTAAGCAGTGTATAAAGGATAATACCGGAACGGATCTGCTGCTCATTAAACTCAATTGTAGTATTTAACCAAGTTTGTCTTAATAAGGTTATGATATGCGGTGACAGGCTTGGCGCAGCACTGTTACCAGTTTTTTGTCGTTCTAATGATAAATTAAGTTCATTGATAAGTACTTGTACATCGATGCCCTGCAGCTGGCAGATTATCGCAATATCATCTTGTTTGTTTTCTACTAATTGTAATAACCAGTGTTCTATTTCAACCGTAAACTGACTGCGTGAATGACAAAGTCCCGCAGCACCTTCTAGTGCCTTTTTTCCATTTTGGTTCAGTTTGTCCACTAGGTGTTTTAACGACATCGTTGACATGTAAAATCCTTTTTAATTCATCCATTAACACTTTAATGGTATGAACTTTAGACTTAATCAACAATCGGTTAGAGGTATGAAAAAAGGTTTAATTTTGAGGCTAACGTTACACCTATAAACACACCTTACGAACCTGCTCCCCATGGGATTCATCATGTAACAACATAGCGCCAGATCCGAGTTGCATTTCTACAGCGCCTAAACGTGGTTTAACAATGGCATCGTAATCAGCTTCAACCTTCAAGCTACTTTTAACCGCTGGGCCAAGGTAGTTTGCTACTAAATTTTCAATTATCTTACGTTTGTCTGAATTAGGTTTGAGCTGGTCAAAGTCCGACGCATCACTTGGCTTTAGCACTATATCTATCTTGCTACTCAGGTCCCACATCTTGCCACCGACCATGCTATTAACACCTAAACAGGCGAATGTGCCTTCAGGTTGTTGCCGTGAACATAACCGGGTAACTTCATCATCAGCCATGTTGATCCACTGACCTTGCAGTGTCTTAATGACAACGTCGCCAGCGACAATCTCTTGTAACATATTGCGTAAATTGGCTTCGTTGCGAATAGCATGTTTGAAATAACTGGCAAAATAGAGTTCTAAATCGTCCTCCGCGCCGGTTAAATTACTCAGTGCTACGCTGATAGGATCTGTGGGGTTACACGCATTCTGTTCATAACCGATGGCAAAGCGATATTTTTCCCAGCTGCGATAATACAAGGCAATGAGTCGATTATTAAACATATCGAAGAAATCACGTAATGCATGATCTTTATGTCGTATCCGTTGGAGAATGGCTTCGGTATAATGAAATGGCAGAGCCCCATTCACACCCGTGAGTCCTAAAAATGTCACAGCCAAATCTAACTGGTGGCTATCTGCGACCTCAGTAACGTGATTAATTGGAGCGCCTGCATAACCAACTTGCTGTGCAACTGAAAATCGTACCGCTTCAAGACTGGGAAAATTATCACGACCAATGGCACCATTCTCAAATCCAGCCCGCTTTGCCTGATTCTGCACAGCATAGACGGCTTGGTAAAAATCATAATCATGCGGATATTGAATTAAATCTTTTTCTAACATACGTCTTCCCTACTCTTACAACTTGCTTATGTTACAGCTTCTATATTACAACTTTTAATATTACAACAGGGCCCGTTCACCAATACGAGCAGGCCATTGATGATATAGCTGCGTACTACCATGACATGTAACCTTAAGACGGGTAAAACTATTGATTGCAGCAAACAAAGCAAAGAAACGATCTAACACCGTTGCAAAGAAAAATAAATCGTTGTCCGGGAAACCAGCAGGGTTTAGGGTTAAATTAATATCGCTGCCATAACACACCCCCATTCGACCTTGTACTTGTAACTTAGCTGTTGCAGGAGTAATGGTTAATGCATCAATATGTTGGATCTGGGTATTGCTGGCTGCATTCTCAGCAAAATTAAATAGGTGCAATAAATCACATAATTTATCTCGGCCCCCGTTACCTGAGAAATGGTCCAGACTCACCAAGCGTAATAATTGCCAACGTGTTGCTTTACCTAATTCAGGACGTACAGCTGGTGTAAATGGAGTCATGCAGGTTGCACTTTGTACCATATGCCCACCAGTTGGCGTATGCAGGACAGGGTTACCGCCACCATAAGGTAACTGCACAGGTAAATTCCGATTAGAACAACGGCCATGTAAACTTAAGCGCTGGCTGCTGCCATTTACCGCGACATCAGTAAAACTATTAAAATCACGATCAACAACCGAGATGAATAACTCAGTGCCTTTTTGAGCAACACCACCTGACCAGTCAGAATGCTCACGCCTTGCCACCCAAAAATGTTTCACATCTTGATAGCTCGGATGACTTTGGCTGTAAAAAGGCCCGAGTGTGGTTTTATCCATCTCGCTGTCATACAAAGCGACATCCGTAATAGCGACAACTTCAGAACATGACTCATCACGATTATCTGCCACAATGCGATATTCATACACACTTGGGCTCAGTGTTACTGGCTCTAACTGCTGCTCGAAACAATTGATTATCGGTGTGCAGTTTAACTTCAGACTGTCATGATTAATATTTGACTCTAGCTCTGTCGAAGGCGCCGAAAAATAGAAATGAAACTGGACCTCATCGTGGTATTCAGGTGTCAATTTAGATAATAAATCGACTAATTCAACAAACAAAAACTTCTGCGGGAACACAAATTGCTCGACTAATAAACGATAACCATCAAATGATTTTTTGCCATAAGGCAATACCGACTCATCATGCTCAAAACCGACAGTTGTAAGATGCCTAGTTTCCAGTGTTTTACTGTGGCTAAAATCATCTTTAGCACTGATGCTAATACCAATTAGATGCTGGAACAAATGGGTATAGAGTAAAAATGCGTGCTGCAGCTGTCCACCAAGGTAAAAGCATAATTTATCTGGATTAACCATGGATAAATTATCACCCGCCACAAAATGCTTTAAACTAAATTGTAAAACAGAATGCGGTTTAGTAATCCAAGGTGAATCAGGCGCATTGAACGGGGCATTTTTAAAACGTATATCTTCAATGGTGAGTGGTTTAATATCGGTGTCATAACATGTAGTAAACTCACAAGCCTTGTACCCATCTACATGAGTAACAACACGACTGCCTTGTTCAAATAGGCTGCCATTACTAACAATCTCGTTCACATTAAGCTGGCAAATACCCAGTGATGGGATAGTAACCTGATAATCAGGCGCCAGTTGCCCTAACAAGGCATCCGTTAATTCCGGAAAACTATCATCGAGTTTTTGCCTGATTTGTGCGGTTAATAACGATACGCCTTCGAGCAATCGTGATACATGTGGATCTTCGACTGAATCATCATCAAGCTTTAATCGACCTGCTATTTTTGGATATTTTTTAGCATAGTCAGCGCCCATACGTCTTAGGTAACTTAACTCACGATTATAATAACTTAATAAATCATCACTCATATATACAGCCTATGGTTGTTTTATAATTATAAAAACAGAAACTTAATACAAATTATCGGAAACAGAAATACCCAGATACACAGGCTCAACTTCAGATTCTAAACTGATCAATTCTGGATGCGGATCTGCGTGCATCAACGCTTCAATGCGTAATTTTAATGACCTATCAATATCATCATCAACATCAACCGGTTCGACATTGACTTCGATAATACGTGGTTCAAAACGCATAATGGTTTCTTTGACTTTGGCACACAATGCCAGCCTGCCATCAATAGTTCCGACCGGTACGCCAGAAAAGTCAGGTAAGCCATAATTGAATAATGAATTATCAAGTTCACGATAGTAATGTGGCCAATTCAACCACTTAACCTTAGAATTTAATAAATTTTCCAGATCACGTTTCATTGCTCGACGTAATGCCCGCACTGTTATACCGGTGCGCTTTTCCTGGGCATTACTGATATTTGGCTCTAAATCAATCAGCTTATCTAATAACGATGCTTCAATAAGCTGTTTATTGTGTACAGCCATTAAACTAACGCTGCTTGTGGTGACGTATCAACATTCGTATTTTGAGCATCAAGGTCACGTGAGAATTCAGTAAGCTGCACAGCTGACTCACCGATTAATAGCATTTTATGGCCTACACCTTGGTACATAACCTGCTCTTCTTCAGCTTGACTAATAGCTTGCCAATCGGTTTCGCGTCCGAGTTTTTCGGCATCTGATTGACTATTGAGATAGGTTAAAGGTATGAATGCATCGCCACTTGGCCCGTTCGCAATATCGATATGCACACGGCGCCATACTTGTTCCAATATTGACGCTGGCGCTTGCCATTCTAATACACTGATTTCTGAAAATTTAACCAAGTAAAATTTACCATTGGTGCCAAGTACTTCCAGATAGCCAGCTAGACTATCGTCAAGATCACGTGGCTGTGTCGGGCTCAACTGATAACGGGCATTTTCTAATGCTGTACACTGGCTGACAACATCAGCGCTACTCTTCTCTTGGTGACGAGCGTCTTTAATCGCAACCTGCAATGCCACAATAGCCTTAAGCTCGGCATCGACATCACTGAACACTTCGGCTGTCGCACCGCCTTGTGAAAAGTCCACGCGAGACTGTTGGGCACGAATTAATTGTTGCACATTTTTTCCACCAATTGCCGTATCAGGCGCCTGGCTTAGCAGCAGGTTTATTTGTTTATCGGCTTTATCTAACTCACCATTAACACATAACAGCTCGATATAAGCACTGCGGATATCGGTTTCTAACGGCTGTTTTTTTAATGTTGCCTGACAATAACGAATAGCTTCTTGTAACTTACCTGATTCAACTAACTGTTTTATTTCTTGCATCTTCATATCCTTATGCACGATGAATATAATTTCCGTTTGACTACTAATGCCTAAATTCTAATATTGCTTAAATAAACTAACGAATAAGTCGGTATGCAAAAGCAGAGAACTCCTTTCCTGCTATACGGCGACGTCACTGCTTGCCAACTCTGTAATGAGACGAATCGACGATACCATTTGATCTAATTGAAAATGTGGCTTTAAGTGTATGACTGAATAAAAATGACCTGTTTTTCCTTTTACTTCATGCACTTCGACTCGCGCCTCACTCAATGGCCGCTTTGACCTTACTTCGTCTGAGGCACTACCTGCGGCAGCAGTATATCCCTGCAGCCATTTTTGAATATCACTTTGGATCTGCTGCGCCGTTAAATAACTACCCACTTTTTCACGCCCGATCACTTTAATTGCATGGGCAAACCGCGACACACAAAGAATGTATTGCAGCATAGTCGCAAGTCGAGCGTTAACTTGCGCGACTTTTGCATCATTAGTAACTTGCACACCGTTATGCACATAATTAACTGCTTTTTGTACTGACGAATTACTAAAAAAAGCCAATTTATCTGTGTGTTGAAGAACTGATAACGGGATAAAACCGGCTTCTGAAAACTGTTTTTCTAACCGTTCACTGACATACATGTTTAATGGTATTTGGTTGCGACGTTTATAGACGTCGCAATTCATATTCAATGATGATTCAGATCCAAAATAATGATGTGGAAATTGGTCAACTAAACCACGACTTATTTCGCCTTGATTAACCCCACGTATCTGAGCAAACCACTTTGAACTTGCAAAAGAACGCATCAATATAACGGCAAACGCATAGCCAATATTGCCCCATAAATTATCTTTCTCTGGATTTTCGATGCGTTCACGAAAGCGAAATTTATGATGAAATCGCCCGTCGTCTAAATAAGGACGGCGCATTAACATATAAGGCACGGTGAGACCAAGATAACGTGCATCTTCAGTTTCACGTAAACGACGCCACTGCATATACTCTAACTGTTCAAAATGTTTATCAATATCGACACCTAAGCCTAAATCAGCAAAACTGTTAACACCGAAAAACTGCGGGCTACCGGAGGTAACAAAGGGGGCGAAAGCAGCAGCTGATACTTGTGTCATATTACGAAGAATATCAATATCAGATAATGAATTACCTGGTTGAATGCGATTAGTGATCTGATAATCACCAAGTAATAACCCAAATGGCTGACCACCAGCTTGACCAAATTCATTGCTGTAAATAAGACGGTATAAGTTACTCTGATCAAATTCGATTGCGCGACTAAAGTCACGTGAAATTTCCTGCCAAGAAATACTCAGCATCCTAACTTGGATCAACTCTTCCCGGTCAATCGCTTGCTCTTGCTGCACTAAATAATGCACACCGCGCCAACTTGCTTCAAGCCTTTGAAACTTATTATGATGAATAATATTGTTCATCATGGTATTCAATATCTTATCAAGGTCTGTTAACAACAGAGTCAAGGTAGCATTCAATTCTTGCCTGAAATGTCCTTGCGTTTGCATGCCGTTATCTACGAGCCAAACCAATAATTCTTCAATACTGAAGTCTTCTTCAACATCCATGTGTTGTAAAAAATCCTGCTGTAAAAGATCAACAGCATTCAATACAAAAGCACTATTGGTTTGATTCTTCGCGTTCTGATCATTTTCACCTCTACTGTTAGCGTTATAGCTATTGAGATCGTTAGCAATCGACGGTTTAGAATCTATTGTTTCGGACTGTTTTATAATGGTTTGCTGCATCATGCTACTCCCTTAACAATATGCATCGAATTAAAGTAGCAGGTTCAACACCTGCTACTTTTACTAACTTATTTTCTTACTTTCTAAGATTTAGTGCTTAATTACCTTCTGGAATTTTAGCTACAAGTCGTAACGACGAGCTCAGTTCTTCCATTTGCAACCATGGACGCATCCATGCAATAGCGTTATAGCTACCTGGTTTACCCGGAATTTCAGCTACAGTAACTTTAGCGTCAGCTAATGGGTATTTCGCGCGGATCTCTTGACCACCACCTTCCGAAGCGTTAACAAAACCCAGGATCCAACGGTTCAACCAATTCTCAAGATCTTTAGCTTCAGCAAAACTACCGACTTTATCTCGCCCCATCACCTTAAGGTAATGCGCAAAGCGTGACGTGGCCATAATGTAAGGTAAACGCGTTGAGATAGCAGCGTTTGCTTGTGCATCAGGATCCGCATATTGTGCCGCTTTCTGACAAGATTGCGCGCCAAAGAATACCGCGTAGTCTTTGTCTTTATAGTGACAAATTGGCAAGAAACCAAGTTTGCTTAATTCCGCTTCACGACGATCAGTAATACCAATTTCTGTTGGGCATTTAAGTGTTGGATCACCATCATTACTCATGAAGGTATGTGTTGGCAGGCCAGTTACTTTACCGCCGCCTTCAGCACCACGAATTGCAGTACAGAAACCATATTTAGAAAATGCTTCAGTAAGGCGAGATGCTAATGCATACGCTGCATTTGACCAACAATAGTCATCATGATCAGCTTCTTTTGACGATTGTCCGTCTTCTGATAATTCAAACTCTTCATAGCGAAACTCTTCTACTGGCGAGGTCGCTTCACCATAAGGTAAACGCGCCAATACACGTGGCATTGTCAGTGTCACGAAGCGTGAGTCAGCACTTTCTCGGAATGAATTCCATTTAGTGTATTCCAGTGACTCAAACACTTTACTTAAATCACGGGGCTTATCCATCTCATTCCAAGAATCAAAACCAAATAATTCAGGAGCAGATGCAGATAAGAACGGGCAAAAGCCAGACGCTGATACATTCGACATTAGTGAAAGTGCTTCGATATCTTCAGGGTGATTACTAAACTCATAGTCGCCAACAATCGCGCCAAATGGTTCACCACCAGCAATACCGAACTCACCTTCATAAACCTTTTTAAAGATCTGGCTTTGATCAAACTCAACCGCTTTACTTAAATCTTTATGTAGTTCTTTTTTAGTCATCGAGATCAAGCGGAGCTTTAACGAACCGCCCGTTTCTGAACTTGTGACTAAATTATGGACACCACGCCACGAACCTTCCAGCTTTTGGAATTTATCATGATGCATGATCTTAGCTAGCTGCTTGGAGATTTTTGCATCAAGAGCTGCAATCGATTCATTAAAAGTAACAGTTAAATTTTTATTCCAGCTAACGGTGCCATTTAATGCTTCTTCGGTTAACGTTTTAATCAGTTCTTGAGAGCGTGATGTTTCAGTTTGTTTTGTGGCACCAATGACTTGGTCAAGTATTGATAATTGTTCTTCTGTCGACTCGAGGTCTTGTGCTGCTGCAATATCAGACATTATGCTTTCTCCCCAAGTTCTAACTCATTCGCTAACTTATCTAAATCAGCACTGTTGCTTAGCACTTTTTCTAAAATATCTTCAAGTTCTTCTGAGCGATCCACTTTTGTCATCAAGTCTCTTAGTTTGTTGCGTGTTTCCATTAATTTACGTAATGGTTCAACTTGATTAACAACAGCAGCAGGTTCAAAGTCAGCCAACGAATTAAATTCGAGGTTAACACTCATTTCCTGACCTTCTTCATCGCTCAGGGTGTTATCCACTTTAAATTCTAGCTTCGGGTTCATACGTTTTAATACATCATCAAAGTTGTCTCGGTCAACTTGCACAAAACGACGGTCTTTTAGCGGTTTCAATGAAGCTTTGTTTTCACCCGCAAAGTCACCCATAATGCCGACTACAAACGGTAATTCCTTTTTGGCAATTGCACCACCCGTTTCAACATCATACGTAATATGTACCCGTGGGGTACGTACTCGTGATAATTTTGATTGTACGCTTTCCATAGCTATTCCTTAAATTAAGATCTAATGATTATCATTATTTGGTTATTGGTATTTACTGCTAGTTGTTAGTTATTTACTGCTACTGTTTTCTATTTCTATTAATAGCCCGTTAGTGTTATGCCTCTTCACCTTGGGTAATGCCAGTGAGTTTGAAATAATCTGTTCTCGCGTTAGGATCACTGACTAACTCTGCCAGTAACTCCGGTAAACTAAGTTCACTCCAGCGTATCGCTTGCGCAATTGCATATGAAATAGGCGAGTGCGGCTCAGTGGTACGAAAATATTGTTCAATTTTATGTAACGCTTTGATGGCTTCGTGGCGATTATTTAACGATTGATCCATTTGCATAAAATCATAGCCATTAACAGACTTAGCCTGTATCGAGGGACCAGCGTTATGATTGGCATCATCCAGTTCGACACTATCTTCATCAATGGGGTCAGAAGCGGTCTGATCAATCGCAGCTTCAGCATTAATGACATTAAAGCGTTCAGTGGTAATGAAAGTGAAAATGCTTTCGCAATGTTGTAACTTCTCAGTTATTTTAGATGTCGGTTGCGCACTTCCTGACATGACTTCATCCATTTTGTCGGCAAGCTGACGGAAGGCAGCAATAGACTCGGCAATATCATCTCTTAAGCTAATCAATTCATTATCGCCGACTTCGCTTAACGCTTCTTTAATCTGCTTTAATGAGATTGCACCGTCGGCAATTTTTGCTTTTTGTTTATCCGCACTCAGACTGTTTAATTGACTTGCTTGTTCAATCTGCCATGTTGCAAACCTTTCACCAGATCCGGTTTCAACCAAAGGAATGGATAAAATAGGCATTAACAACACCCCTTCCCCTTCAAAACCATTAAGGCCAAGTAACGGTGCAATGCGCGTTTCTAACCCATCTTCGTCAGGGCTTGGATATAAGCCGTCCCAAAACTGACTTATCAGTTGGTGTGCCAAAGTAAACCCGATTGCTAAACCGGCAAAACCATCGGTCCGGCATAACGCTTCAATTAACCAGGCGCAATACTCAAGATCTTTAGTTTCCTGCGCGAGTATCTGTGGAATTTCATCTTTTATTGGGTTCCATTCTCGAACAAAGTCATTTATCGTTTCGTCGCTATCAATACCAATTAATGCATTACGTTCATCCGCTCTGGTACGGGTGCGTACTTCCTTCAAGCGATAATATTGCGACAGCGGTGAAGTGTCTGAACGCGGATCAATTCCACACGGTAACTCGCCGTTAATTGGCAGCGCTATATCTTCAATAATTTGTTGGTTTAATACTGACATCTATTACATCCCTGTATACATGTTAAAGACAAACGTTTAGCTAAATAACGGGACCGTAAGATCATCATTTGTTGAGCTATTAGCCTGGTTCTGTCTCGCTACAGAAACTAATATTAAGGTCACATTATCCTTTGCGCCTTTGCCTAACGCGGCGTGCATTAGCGATGAGCCTGCATTTATAACGTTATGTTGCTGTAGCTGCTCCGCAATACTTGCATCAGATAACTCACCCGTTAAACCATCGCTGCACAGCAAGAGCATTTCACCTTCGACAATAGGATGAGAAATGTGCTCGACATCGATATCTTCAACCACCCCTATCGCACGCGTAATTACATTACCCATAGGATGTTTTTCGGCTTCATCTGCACTGAGCACCCCCTGATCAATCAACTCATTAACATGAGAGTGATCACGTGTGACTTGTTTTAAATCCTGATGGTAAAAACGATAACCACGGCTATCACCAGCCCATAGCCAATGCGCGGTATGACCATCAATCCATAATAATACAATCGTTGAACCAGCCGTTTTACCTGCCAGTTGGCTATGACTATATGCAATGATTTTTTCGTTGGCACTCAGTATCGCTTGCTTTAAAACGCTAATGGTAATGCCATGATAAGCATGTTCATTAATATACATAGTAATGGTATCAATCAACATTTGACTGGCCACATCACCAGCAGCATGCCCACCCATACCATCAGCAACAACCCAGATATTTTGCTCTGGGTATTCTAATAAACTGTCTTCGTTTATTTTCCGCACGGCGCCAACATGACTCTGACCAAAAGATTTTAACGTTATTTCTGTTAACATCTTATTACCTCCAATTAAGACCGAGTCCAATCACCATCGAGCATGCCCGCATAAGTCGCAGCACTTGGCATACCAGAGAAGATCAATGTACAAGGGGCGATCTTGTCAGAACCCGCAGTCCACCAAATGCTATAACGATTAAATTGCTGATTTAACGTCTGCTGTAATAGGCCTAATTGATCACTGCCGATACCACCAATTTGCTCGCCCGTTGCTGACAATAACCAGTTTGGTTGGTGACTATTAGGCGACAGTAATGTTTGCTTATAGGGGGTGATCGGCGTGACATCTAAACTCAACGGCGTCAACTTTTTATACCAATTTAACAACACACATTCATCGTCTAATATAGATAATAACTGTTGCTCATTTTGCTGAAAAAATGCTTGTTCCTGCCAAAATTGCAGCGGGTCAATATCTGCTTGGTAGAACAAGGTAAATGGATAATAACGCCCGACATTATCAACACTCGGTATCAAGGTACCTGCGAAATTACGATCTGAACACACACCACCACTCACGGCAAAGTGCCATATTGGCGATGTCAGATAATTATCCAGCCATTGCCCTTGTAACTTTTCACGGCTAACAGCCAGAGCAGCCTGAACCCATTCATTCCACGACTGCTCTAAGCTAGCATCCAAGCCTAAGCTGACAAAGTCGCCCAAGCTGGGAATTTTTCCACAATAACCCGTGATGATATCGATGGTTTTAGTGTTCATATTGGCACTATTAATACCCGAATTATTAATTGTTTGTTCGTCTATTACAGCTTGGCTGGACATGAGAACGCCTCCAATTCACGCGTTTTAAATGGTGTCGAAGCACTGCCTGCGATCAATTGGATCTTAGCAGTATGACCCTGAACTTTAATTTCAAGCATATTATCTTTTAATGTCTTTGGACGTTTCGCAACTATGTCATCCAAGAAGCGGAACCACGCCCAATCACCTTCGTATGACTTCTCTACCGTACGCATATAATTAGCCGGTGTGAAAATCACGCGCATTTGGGCAAAATTTGCCGAACTTGGCCAGCTATATTCAGTTACTCGAATTGGATCATGACGGTAGACAAAATTTTGATCATCGATTTGCACTTTAATTTGCTGCATATCACGGTCTAGATAATTTGCTTTTAATGCAAACTCAACCTCGGGTGTACTGCTGCCAGATTCAAAAAAGTCATTCTTAATTTTCTGCCAATTACGGAACACTTTTAATGATTCATTACTTAACCCTATGTTGTTTTTGAAGGTCCAGCGATTAGCCCCCATACGTACATGCGGTTTTATGTAGGTTTCAAAGTACTTAGACATAGTGCCTTGTGGGCTAAAGAAGCGTGAGAAATCACGGATCCTAACTTCGTTTTGCGCACTACGTTTAAACGGGTAACGGCCGCGTATACGCTTTTTGTATTCGTTATATACAGTGCCCTGCCACACATCATTGAGATGATAACGTGCACTTTGTAATGAGATTTGTGTTGTGCTGTCAATCACACCTTTGATCATCGCGGCAAACGGGCTTGGTAAATCCTCAACCAGTTTATCAAGCTCAGCAATTGGCTCACCCGCTTGTCTTAAATTAACATGCTGGTTAACGATCTTGTCCCCGCTGGTTTGACCTCGGTTAAGTTGCGCTAATAGTGCATGTACCTTCTTCATTTGGGTCTGAACTTGTAATACTTCAGTATCCTCAAGAGCCAATATTTCTGGGAATATTTTTTCCACTGAATCGCCAGGTAACGCAACATCTATGCTAACGTCTCTTGGCATATATTGATTGAAACGGTTAGTCGCACTAGGCATCTTTTGGGCCGCAACAGCACCTGCTAACTGACCCGCTTTACCAGCCGCTTCGGAAGCCGGTAACTTGGTTAACGCAATATTGTCTTGGATCGCCGTTAACAGTTTTTGTATTGGCTGCTCAGGACTAGTTAATACCTTAGTGATATAAGCTCCCTGCGATGCAGTATCAAATGTTTTTAGGGCTATATCATCAATCAAATCTCGCCAGTAATAGCTGTACTCTTTAAAGTAGCGTTCTTTAACCTGCTTAATAACCTGATCTTCAACATCATCACCCATGCCTTTAACTTCATCGCCGTAAACCCAGCTATCTTTAGTTAACACTTGGATGATTTGTTTATGCTCAGTTAAGAACACTTTATAAAAACCTTCGTAGGTAAATAACGCAGGAATGGGCTTATTCATCGGCTCACCACTGTGGCGATAAAATAATCCAATACTTTCATTAGGTAACATATTCGTCAGTTTAAAATCACCTAACTGATTTTGTTTGGCTTTTTGTTGAATACGGGCGAACGCGCGGTCAGCTAAAGGCACATCGAGTAAAATATCTCTGGCGTCACTGACAGCTAGCTCATTGTACTCAGCTTGGATAGTGTTACTGTTTAACAATACTTCTAAGTGTTCATTAAGCGCTAAGCGCATGTCTTTATTCACCTCACCCGGAATATTATTTTCGAGGTGGAATGAAAACCATGATTTGATCTGCTCAGCATTGTAATAATCACGCTCAAATAACATTAAGTATGTCTTCAAGGTTTCATATAAATAATCAATATGGGTTTTGTTGTTGGCCATATCACTGACCAGTGATTTAGAAACATACGACAATAAGTAACGCTGTAGCGCACGCTGATATACTTCGTTCGTCGCCTGCGCTAACCGGTCGCCTTGGTATAAACCAAGGTGATTCGGCCAACCTTCAGGTAAATTACCGACATAACCAGTAGGTAAATTACGTAAAATAGTCAAACCATTAGCTAGGGTAATTAAATCACTAGTTATTGTTAACCCGCCATTTGCATTCTGTTTGAATGCTTCGACATCCTCACTGATCTGTGCAGAGAGCTCTTGATTCCAGTTCGCACTTGCCCACCAGCTAGCTCCGAGTACCACAGAAGACACACAAATAGAGGTAATAGCAGTACGGCGTAACCAACGATTTTGACGCGCATGTTCCGTATTAATACTGGCAATATTCTGCTCAGCAAAGATAACGTCGTTTAATACCGATTTAAGGAAAAAGCCTTTTGGTTCATCATTGTTCGCTAATAGTGGTGCACTGGGTTTTAAACCAAAGCCGCTTGCCATTTGACTGCTCACCCGATCAATTGGATTACCAGCTTGATGGCCACTAGCGATAAAAGCACCACGCAACAGTGGCAATTTTTCAAATGCATTTGGCGCAAATATCTCTTTTAAGAAATCGTCTGCTGCACTTTGTAACATACGTAGCTGTTTCGGGAATTCATAAATAAGTGCACGTACTTTCGGATCTCGCTCACCATTCAAACGCTGTAACATACCTTCGTTGATCTTGACAATAAGCTGATAAAACTCTTTGTTAAACAGAGACACTACCCCTTGTGAATCTTCGCTATTTTCCATTGGCAGGGTAAAACCCCAAGCCTGTTCGCGCTCTTCTTCACTCAGCTCCGCAAAATACTCATTAAAACCAGCTACCAAATCAGCTTTAGTAAAGATGACATAGATTGGAAATGTCATGTTAAGTTGATTTTGTAATTCCTGAATACGTTGCTTAATAGCGCGCGCATGTAAGTTACGCTCTGTCTGGGTACAGGTTAATAAATCAGCTAGGCTCATAGAGATTAACGCGCCGTTAATCGGTTGCTTGGCGCGGTAACGTCTTAATAATCCTAAAAACCCAAACCATGCTCTTGAATCAGTCGTACTTCTGCTATCTTGCGTGGTATAACGGCCAGCAGTATCGATTAGCACTGCTTTATCGGTAAACCACCAATCGCAATGGCGCGTGCCCGCAATGCCAGCTAACGCATTAACTCCCATTTCTTTCTGCAGCGGAAACTGCAAACCAGACTGTTGCAGTGCGGTGGTTTTACCCGAACCAGGAGGACCAATAAGCACATACCAAGGTAACTGATAAATACTTTTACCTTTACTCAATTTGGCAGTACGTAAGATGCTAATTGCTTGCTTAAGCTTGTCTTCAATAGCTGAAATATCTTGGTCTGCAGCTATGTCATCATTCTCATCACCTTGGCCTTTAATCATCTCGCGCGCTAACTTGTCATTTTGACGTTTTACGAGGATCTTTTTTATCACTAGGCTCATTACCCAGATTAGTAATAATATCGCTAAAAAAGCAAAGCGATTTTGCATACTTGCCAGGGGTGTGACACCGTCAATCGCAATTAACGGACCCGCTAACCAAACGCAAACGACAATTGCAACAATACCAATAACAATAAACAGTGTTTTTAACGTAAATAACGCTAATAACTTGGACATACGTTGTTTAAAAGACATCTTTTACTACCTCAAAATATCGATTTCAACACGGCGATTTAACGCATGCTGATCTTGACTAATCGTGGGATTCACAGCTAATGGTTCAGATGAACCTCGACCTTCCGGTAATAACCTGCCACCTAAACGGGTGTCTTTGGCTAAGACATCTGCAATGCTGGTGGCACGCGCCAGTGATAAATGCCAGTTAGAAGGATAACGACTGGATACGATCTGTTGTTTATCGGTATGTCCGGTAATTAAGATTTGCCCTTGGGTTGACTCTAACGTGCGCGCTATTTTGCGAATGATAGGTTGATACGCTGGATTAATTTTATCGCTGCCACTGGCAAATAGGTCCGCGCTGGTGATCCGGATACGAATACGATCTGAGAGTTCTTGAACAACGACAATATTGCGAGTAATTTCTGTTTGTAACAGCTGCTCTAATTTTAACGTTAATGAACTGGCACTGACGGCCGCTGTCACTTCAGGCTGGCGATCAACAAGATCCAATACTTGTTGATAAACCAAATCTGCTTGTTCATTCACTTCTAAACGCAGACCGATAAAACTAGCAACCAATAGTGCACCAGCGATAGAGGCTGTCACCCAAATCGGTAGTTCAAATTTAGCTTTTTCACCACCGACTTCGATCACTTGTAAATTATCTGATAAACGCTTTTCTTTACGGCCATGATGATTTTTTAATGCCAGTCCAAGGTTATCGCGTAATGATTCAATCAACTGCTCTGCATTTTTCGTTACTCGATATTTACCTTGATAACCTAATGATAAACATAAGTATTGCAATTCAACGATATAAACCATTTCGAGCATATTGGCAACAGACTCATCCAAAAGCGTATAGAAATGCTCACCACCAAATGTTTGGTGATAAAAATGACTTTGCAATGAGTTTTGGGCCCATGCACTATTCCTACCCCAAGGCATTGTCATCACAGTTTCATCAATGAATGCACATACACAAAATTTAGCCGCATCAATCAGTTTATTGTCGGTTGTTTCGGTTTTACCGCTAAGCTTATTGTCATACTTTAATGCATGAAGCTTACGTTCATATTTATCAACCATGCCGACACACTGTCCGTGTAACACATCTACTTTTTCATACTCAGCATTCACTTTAATCTGATTGATCAAGGATAAGATTAACCCTGCATGCTCAATCAGTGGATTAGCACCTATGGTTAAGATCGTCTGATTAAGCGCTTTATTTTGTGGCTGGACAAATAAAGTATTTTCCTCTGCGGTTGCAATGCCAGGTTTAGGCACCGCATTGCTATTCGCCGCAGAACGAGGCGCTGCAGGAGCAGGTTGACTGCGCCCTCCAGGTCTGGGTTTAAATATTGTTTTTTCGCTCATACTAATCTATCCCTGCTTACTACTAAACGGTCCATGTTAATCATCACTGTCAAAATAATTCCTAATCGTTATTGCTTTATAGACCACAATTCCATTGCGAGTCCTGGAAATTGACCAGATAAATGGATAGCTATACCACCACTATTTTTTAATTTATGCCAATATTCACTGCTACTATCGAGTTGAAAATAAAAACTACCAGCGTGATAAGGGATCTGCCTTGGTGCTACAGGTAAAGCGGTTACGCTGATACCTGGTAGCTGAACATTGACCAGATCTCGGATCATTTCAACCGGTCCAATTTTAATCTGTCCTGGTAAGTTTTTAGTTATATCCTGTACCGCCATATTGGCTTTTACTGCCAATACTAAAATACTGTTCTCTAATACTGATTTGTCGGCAAGTTGAGCCACATAAATGCCAAATTTCTTCTGTGTTAATACTAAGGCAACGGCAGTATGATCCACCACCACACTCAATGTTTGCGCCAACAACGACATGCTACTGCCAAACGTTGCAGCCAAATTATCATGTTGATACAAAGGCATTTTGGCTGCCCTTTTGGTTTCACCGTAGAAAGTCGAGAGTTCACCTGAAATCGAGATAAACAACTCAAATAGACGCTCCGGATGCAAAGTGCGTTGCTGTATGTGGTGCATTAATAACGGCTCTATGCGATTTAGAAATTGCAGCATCATGTAATCAGCAACTGTCGATGCTTGTCCCTGCCCTTGTCCTTTTGTCAAACGTGCAGCAATTGCTTCGGCTCGTTGACCGACCATGCCTGTCACTTCATTTAAGTAATCAACCAAGTGCATAGCCGAACCAATACTCAGACAAGGGGCGATAAATTTTTTATCCAGCTTGATATCACCAGAATCGCTGACATTAATTACACGAGCAATTGGTACCGTGACGTAGCCAGTTAAATCTTGATTAGCCAGTTTCAACTCTGCACTTAACTTAGCCATAGCAATTGATTCAACTGGCAGGCTCTCTAATGATGTATCAGTAACATCCTTATAGACGTTTAAATATCGGGCAATAACACCTTCGTCGTCACTGTTGATGATGTTAAGCCCAGTGCTTTTATCAATGGCCAGCGCTAACACAATATTACAATCTATTGTGCCCGGCGGGATCAATAACGGGGATGGCAGTGTTGCCTGTGATGGCATTTTGATGTGGGTACCATCATTAAAAATGCCTTCAAACTCAGTCAGTGCAAATCGCCCTAAACCTAATAAATCATCATCTATGCAAAGATCGACAACGCCCCATTGGTGCGACCCCGACGCTTGTAACAAACGTCGTTGAACATAACTATGATAACGATCTTGCTGTTGAAAATGTTGGGGACGAAGGAACATGCCTTCACTCCATGCAACTTTGCTGTAATCACTCATAACTATTCATACTCATAACTATTCATAACTTTCACACTCATAGCTGTATCACTCAGGGTCGGTTCCACTTTCATAAACGAATCTAAATGGATATTAATCACGGATAAATACGCTTAGTTTTTCTAGGTATACGCTAAAGTCATCATAAGCCTTAGGATCTACCGCAATGACATCACGCCAGCGTGAGTTTTCAATATCTTGATAGGCAACTAATACCGCAATAAATCGAGTATTTTTATTCAGTTCACGTTTGTAACTCAAACGTTGACCAGGGTTAAATACCAACTCTTCTTTGTTCAGTAGCTCAGGGCCTAGGATCTCTTCATAGTCAGAATACAAACTAAAGAAATCAGCCGTTTCAATTGGCCCACGGCTAGCGAGTTCAAATACTTTAACGACGACTGGTGACGGGCGTGTTTCCATATCTGGATTTAAGTTTTTAGCCGCAACAAAATTCAATGTGGTTGATGGCGTAACAAAAAAGTTCATCATCGAACAGCCTGAGATACTACTTAGGGTTAACAATGCAACACACATAAATATAATGCGGTTAAAACGATTGAGTTTACTGTTCCGATTGAATTCGTTATTGCGTTTACTAATGCTATTTATGTTGTTAATAAGAGTGTTCATGTATTTGCCTGTATAAATATGTTGGATTTTAAATAAAGAAGGTTGATTACTTAGCATCTGTTATCCCTGTTTCTGCTTATCTTCATAAGCCCGCACAAACGCATCGGAAAGAATACTTTCGCGGTTAACGGTGATCTCGTTACGGATATCTTCATGCATTTCAATAAAATGACGCCACAGTTTCTGCTCTTTATTACTGCGGCTAAATTTTGCAAAAAAGCCTTGTTCACCCTGCTCTTCCTGCATATTCTCTGGCGCTAACTGATCTAAAATACCAACCACTGCCCCTTCTAAACCCGCGCGCATACTTTGTTCATGCTGGCGTAAATCCCCAAAGGCTTCTGTGATTGCTTTGTTTGTCGTCATAAAACTGCCATTACTACGTAGGTATAAATTACGAAATAAATCATCAACAGAAGCAGAAAATTTAAACGGGTTATTTTCTTTAATTTGAAACATGGTGTGGTTGACACGAAATTGATTCTTAAATGCGGCGCGCTCTCGCAGTGACGACATCAGTTCTTCATTAATGGTTCGCATTGATGCACCTAGGTCAAACCACCATTTTTCATCGCCATCAACAGGAGACTTGTCGATACCTAGACCTTTGAGTAATGCCACCATATTGTCTGAATTTTCAGTTGCTAGTTTATTAGGTTTAGCGGCGACTTGAGCTGATTCAATCCGCTTGTCTGTATTGCGGCGGTTGTTGCTAGTGTTATTGACGACAACATCAATTGATTTTATTGGTGCAGTTTTATTAGATACTGTTTTTGTCGGTGCTATTTGTGACGGTACAGTTTTTGTCGGTAATAGATTCTCAGCGTCTATCTGCGGGGTCATTTGCGTTTTTTGAACGTCAGGAGCCTGACCTTCTTGATCCCAATTCCAATCATCAGGGATAAAATTACTATCAAGCACTAAACTGTCTTCCATCTCACTGCCTTCTAAAAATGGATCACTAAGGCTGTGATTAGGCACTGATGGCTGGTTTATATCACTATCTGTCTGAGCCATCGATGATGATGTGAAAGAAGAAAAGGTAGGCGCTTGTTGGATAGGATCTAAATTTGCAACCCGTTGCTTGTCGTCAGATAGTTCAGATTCAATAACCACTTCAATAACGTACTCACCAAGTATAATTTGCTCGCCAGTCGTCAATGCATGACGATTGCCTTTACCAAGCGGTTTTGTGGACTCGTTGATGAATACACCATTAGTCGATACATCGGTAATATAATATTTATCCATCACTAGCGTGAGTTCAGCATGGCGACTAGATAAAATTTTATCGCCATCCGGTAGCACCCAATCACTTGCATCCGAACGGCCAATAACGGCTGAAGCACCTTCAAGGGTAAAGTTAGCTTGTAAATTTGGTGATAATTGTTGATAACTAATTACAGATAAAAACAGTCCCATTTGTCATTCCTTGACTTATCTATTGTTAACACTAAATAAATATCCTGCTAAACCTATTTAACTTCTTATAACTTCATCAGAAATTATCTTACAACTTCATAGAATTCTATTTATAAGCACTATTTCTATTTATGACCACTATTATATTAAAAACCATTTATATAAAATACATATTCAAATCCAAATACATACTGTTACAACTATAAAACCAAATATGTTCAATCAAGTCAAACAAGTGAATCCGCTACATTTACAAAATAAACAGATATCTAATACTACATTTAATACTATTTCCGATAAATAAATGTGTATGCTGATTGACGTTACCAAAATTAAATCAATTAATATCTCATATAAAAATAGCTTTTATATAAGTCTCGAAATGCAATTTATATGAAAACTTTTTAGCGCTGCTTTACACATATGTAAACCGCGCATTAACACAAAGATAAAGATGTTGATTAACAAGAGCTTAAGGTCACTTGGGATTATCTACCATATTTATAAACATTAATCTTAGAATGCCATAACGGTTGGTTTACAATTGATAAACAGCATAGTAAACAATGCTAACAAACAATATTTTTTAACAATTAATATGAAAGTTAACTAAAGTATTAAATTAAATAAAAATCAAAATTCAATACCAAAGTGCTAGACGGAACTAGTACTTTATATAAATTACGTTATTCAAACAGAACAAGGAGTGTAGTGTGGTACAAGATAAAACGCTATTAGAGAGCAGTAGTTCAAAAGATGAAGTTGATACAGCTACGCTTACAGGACGAATATTAAAAGACCGTTATGAGTTAGAAGCACATATTGGTTCTGGTGGAATGAGTGATATATATAAAGCCAAAGATTTACTATTAAGTAAAGCGGGCGTAGATGATCCTTACGTAGCGATAAAAGTCCTGCAACCACAATATACTAAAAACAAAGAAGCACAGCAGTTACTGTTTAGAGAAGCACATAAAACAATGGCGCTCTCCCACCCAAATATTATTCGTGTTTATGATGTCGATAAAGAAGGTAAACTGTGTTTTATCATTATGGAGTGGTTGGATGGTGAAACCCTTGATCAAGTTATTTCACGATCAAAACCCAAAGGTCTGACTTATAAAGGCGCTGAAAAAATCGTTTCGCAAGTGGCTAATGCTCTCAAATTTGCACACAAAAACGGAATTGTGCACACAGATTTGAAACCTGCCAATATAATGCATACCCGTAACGGTGATATTAAGGTTTTTGATTTTGGTGTCGCACGCGTACTGCAAGATCATGCTGATGAGTTTGCCAGTGATAATGTTGAACATAATAATGCATTAAGTGGTTATACCCCTGCTTATGCCAGTGCCGAATTACTGCAGGGTCAGCAACCATCAGAAAGTGATGATTTGTTTTCACTCGGTTGCATATTTTATGAATTGCTGTCGAGTAAACATCCGTATTTACGTAAGCCAGCAGATCAGGCCATCACAGATAAGATCACAGCTAAAAAGTTAAATAAGCTCAGTAGTAAGAATTGGAACATGTTGCGTTCAGCACTGGCACTATCAAGTAATGTACGTCCGCAAAGTATTCAACAGTGGCAAGCCAAATTAACCCGTAAACCGTTCCCTGTGTTTTCAACTGTATTGCCATTACTCACCGTATTAGGTTCTGTTGGTTATTTTTATTATATGGAAAATATAATGACCAAACAGCAAATTACCCAGCAAGAGCATGTATCAACGGTTGATAGCTTAGCCAATTCAAGCGTTGAGGTATTTATGAACTCCCTTGCTGAATTAGACGTTGAAACAGTGACGATTAAAGCCGGTATCTTGCGTCAAAAACGTAATGAGGTGATCGATTATCATATTGCTAAAATCAACCGCATTATGCAGGATCCTAATTCTCGTTATCCAGACTTCTACCAAATGAAAGCAATAATCGCAGAAACCGAATCGCTGTATCCAGATTCGGTTAAACTTGCCGATATCGAACATTACGTAGATAGTCAAAGAGAATCTGCCAGATCAATACTGGTCGCGAATATTGAACAACGTTTGTTAAAAGCTAATTACCAACCAGATAGTGATGGTACTGATATATTTACCCTAGAGCAGGATATTAAACAAGTTGACGCTGAGTACAAAATTGAACCTTCACAACAAGCAATCAACTTGTATCAAAAACAGCTAAAAACTGCTGTACGAAATTATAATTATCGTCAAATTGATACCCTGCTTGCCCCTGGTGAATTACTATTTAAAGCTTCGGTTCCTGAGTTACAAACGATATTAGCGCAACCCGAGTTAACATCTGCAATCAAAGAACTCACTGAATACCAAGCATCTGAGCAAACTAGTGAATTTCCTTTTGATTCTGCAGAGATATTTTACCAAGACAGGTTTGATTATTGGACTGGCGCAATCAAAAATGCCAAAAGTCAGAAATCACTGGATCGTATTTATATGCAACAGATTAAATATAATCAATTCCTACCAGTAAACTTTAAACCGTTAATTAAACTACGCCGTGATTTAGCCAACCGTTACTTAAAACTGATAGTGACAGGTAAAATCAAGTCTGATCCACGAGTGATCAAAAAAGCGGAGAGCTTATTAACGAAAGCAGATAAAGGGCAAGAAACGTCAGTTTAAATCTGGAAAATTAAAGACCTCAGTAATGGGGTCTTTATACCGAGTTCATCAAACTCACTTACAACATCCCTTATAGCTGTTTCTGATAAACATCCTCTGTTCCTTCAACAAGCTGAAAGCCCACTTTGAGCAAATATTCTCTGTGTTCCTGCGTCGTCGGTTTCGCCATGAGTGTATTAACACCTATGCGTTTGAGAGCATCAGGGTGCGACTCATAATAATATTTCGCCAATTTAAAATCACGGAATTCCGGTGTTACAAAGTCCAATAGAACGGACAGCACACCTTGTTCACTATTATTACCAACTAATACACCCGCGATGCTGTTATTTCTCAGCATATAAAACACGGTATTGGCTTCTTTAAGTTCATCTATAGATATCTGTCGTTCAATGTCACTTTGATTTGAGGAAATGAAATGCTCAAAATATTCAGAATCCACCGATGTAACAATCAGCTTGAACTGTTCGTCTGTCGAATAAATTTTCCATAAAAAATAAACATTGATTCCGGCTATGCCCAGATTCATTAACATCGTCGGTAAAGAGTCAATAAAATAGGCAAACGCAGCAAACAAAAGACAGCCAATGAAGTTAATTACCCTCAGCTTTATGATTGACGTCATTGTCAGAGACACAAGAACGACTAACGATGCAAGATAACCAAACCACTCTACCCAATCAAAATCCATTTTAATGCCCTTATGTATTTGTTTACCATAAAGATAGCATTGAATTGACAGACTAAGTCATTAATCAGATAGTAAAAAGCCGATGCTTAATCATTTAAGCATCGGCTTTAATTTTATCGCTTACTTGAGACAATTAATTCGTTGGTCGAATAAAAGGCATATGACGGTTTACGTCTTTATATAGCAAGTAACGGAAAGGACCAGGGCCACCGGCATAACATGCTTGTGGGCAAAATGCGCGTAGCCACATAAAGTCACCCGCTTCAACTTCTACCCAATCTTGATTTAAGTGATAAACGGCTTTACCTTCCAACACATACAAACCATGTTCCATTACGTGAGTTTCATCAAATGGAATTACGGTACCAGGTTGGAAAGTCACTATGTTTACTTGCATGTCATGACGCATATCGCTGTTATCTACAAAACGCGTCGTTGCCCAGCCGTCATTTGTATCAGGCATAGAGGTAGGGGCTAGATCATTTTCGTTAGTCACAAATGCTTCTGGCAGGTCTAAACCTTCAACCGCCTGATATGCTTTACGTACCCAGTGGAAACGCACCGGTTGGTCATTATTATTATGAACCGTCCAGTTACAACCCGGCGGAATGAAAGCATAACCGCCCTCTGTCATATGGTGCGGTTCACCTTCAATGGTAATATCCATCTCGCCCGCGACTACAAACAAAACACCTTCTGCATTGGGATCAAGCTCTGGCTTATCTGAGCCACCTTGAGGGCTGATCTCAACAATATATTGTGAAAATGTTTCAGAGAAACCACTCAATGGTCGAGCAATAACCCACATGCGCATGTTGTCCCAGAATGGTAAAAAGCTAGTAACGATATCCGTCATTACACGCTTAGGGATAATTGCGTAAGCTTCAGTTAGTACTGCACGATCAGATAATAGCTGTGTTTGCGGTGGGAGCCCACCTTGCGGTGAATAGTACTTATGTTTTTCTGTCATCACTTGTGTTCCTTCATCAAGATGCTGGCCTACGGCTACAGCCATACTTATGTCGTCTTGACGCATAAGGCT